>Ga0075163_10000637_pt1 | contig 45542 bp, 20 predicted proteins | sample JI1023141ADNA_FD_71478 | JGI IMG/M metagenome (GOLD analysis project Ga0075163, IMG submission 71478) | Wastewater effluent complex algal communities from Wisconsin, to seasonally profile nutrient transformation and Carbon sequestration -... | ecosystem: Engineered > WWTP > Effluent > Algae...
GCGAAGTATCCGTTCTACAGCCCATATGCTTTCAGCGGAAACCGCGTGGTTGACTGTGTTGAGTGGGAAGGACTTGAGCCGGTAAAAGAACCAGCTGGCAAACAAGGGTCAAGTTGGGAATGGGTATCAGCTGGCACGGCAATTGCTCGCCAAAGTTTGATAGATGCCGGTGAATCTCTACCTGATGTGAGGAGACCGTTCCGTACCGATGGAAAGGACGAGACTGGCAAGAACGAGGAAATGTTCTACTTACAGAGGCCAGTGCTTCGTCCAATCACGACTAAAGAAATCGAGATGCAGCCTCGTGAGCGTATTGATAAGATGCAAAGAGTATTTGCTGAAGGCAGTGGAATGTTTGAATCCGAAGGTTCTGTTGAACCCAATTTTGGTAGTTTCTTGAGAAAGTATAAGAATGACATCACAGGTGTTCAAGTACAATATCGAGGACCTGGTTTCGAGGAGGACGAAACCTCATGGACAACTGATGCATTGGTTGAGTACGTCCAATACTCAATGGGAATCGACTTAAAGAATGTCAAAACGGATAAGCCCATCTTCACTGGTGATACGAGTACTGGTGAAAGCTATAGCTTCAAAGTGACATTTGATTACAATGTCAAATCGACCGAAATGGTGCCAGTGGAAGTAGAAAAGATCACGGTTGTTCGCGACTATGGTGCTATGCCTGGAGGACAATGAAATCGCTTCTGCTTGGACTTGGCATACTTCTGAGTTGCGTGAGTTGCGTTGCACAGCAATCAACGGATAGTGTCCTTGTGGACAGCCTCATCATTGATGGGACGCGCTACTTGCGCAAACAATTCCTCGAAGGCGATGTCAAACTGGTGCGGATATACTTCTCTAGTGATAATGTGTATCGAGAGTACTATATCATGAACCGCGTCTTCGATCGGTATTTCAAGAAGTGGGATGTGGATGGCAATTTGCTTGTGTTTACACCCTATCGAAACGGAGTGATTGATGGTCATTGGCAAGAATGGAATGCATCAGGTGCTTGTATTCTCGATGCTCATCTTAAAGCAGGTGTTGGTATCATAACCTACTACTACGAAGACGGGATTAGCAAGAGCCGTGTGGACTACGTTGATGCGGACGGGCTTTTTACAGCAAACTCCCATTGCTACACGCGTGAAGGTGTAGAAAAGGCCTGTCCTACCCTAGATGAAGATTGAATCTTGAGCAGTGTGCGAGACCGTCACCTCTGCTTCTTGGCACCCGCTCAACCTGAATGCGAGGCTGTTGCGGCAACAGGTGTTGCAGGAACAGTTGGCCGCGTACAGCAAAGAGCGCGGTATGTAAGAGCCCCCGAGAACAGGTTCGGTTGTAACCAGAGACAACCACCTAAACTTGAACAGGATGCACCTCGTGTGTTCCTTTTGAAATGCGGACAACTCCCTGCCCACTACACAGGCACACGCACGGACTTCCCCTCAGTTCAATTGCACCAACCGTTCCGGCCCGGATCGGCTGGATCGACATACGCTTGTTGATGATCGACCTGGCCAAGGGTAGAATATTTCGCCTCTTTGGTCGATCCTTTGCACCACGCGAACGCCAATAAGCCTTGAACATGCGCACCATGCTGTCGAACTTGCTTGAAAAGACCGCGATCATGCGCGTCTTGTTGGGCAACTCGCCGCGCATGACTGGCAACACGGTGCCCGTTCCCGGTGACATTGAGCCAAAGACCGGGAACATGTCGGCCAAGACCGAGGACATTCCGCAAAAGTCCCCGGACCCTTTTGCAATGGCAGGGGACTTAGGTTCCTTGTCCGGGAACAAACGGACAATGTTGCCAGACTCTACTGGAATGTTCGGGGTCATTACCAATAAGTTCTGTGACATGCCTGCAATGTTGCTAGGCATGACGCGAACGTTCGGCAACTGGTTGCGCTGCCATTTCGAGCGTAGGCGCGCTGCGCGCCGGGCACGTCAGGCCCGCATGGCGTATCTGGAAACTTTGGACTTCGACGATCTCTTTGTGATCGAGTATATTGAAGTGGAACGTTCGGCTCTTGATGAGATGATACTGGCGGCCTATCTAGCGCGCCCTCTGGCGGTAGATCTGCCGACCGCGACCCGCAGGACCATACTGGCCATTCTGCTTGCCTTTGCACATGGTTTGTTGGGCCTGTTCAGCTCGGTGGCGCGAACCGTTGTCAACTGGCAGACGCCCCTGCACCGCCGTGCAACCCGCATCCCCCGGGGCTCAAGACCGCCGCCCGCGTGGGCCGCTACCTGGTCCATTTGCTGAGCCTTGGTTCCGTGGTCATTTGACCACCCTGTGGTGAGGTGTTCCGCTGTGTCTTTCGTCGAACAGCTGGAGGAGGGAGAACATGCCTGAGGGTGTCTATCACCTGCGATGCTATGCTCCCCTGCAATGGACCTTCTACGGTGCAGCCCCGGCATGCACCGACCGACGAGATCTTCTTACCCAACTGCGGTACCCCAAGTCACGACCTGGCCCGCACAATACACTCAACAATGCCCCAAGTAATTAAACGATTTTCCCGCTTGAGCGCCCTGGATCTGGTGGCGCGTTGCTTGTTCATCGAAGCGCGCCTTCAGGGCAACGCCGCCTTCCTCTCACTTGCCGCCGCCCTCCTGGTGGTCGCCACAAAACGGAAGAATTTGGAAGCGGCGATCACCGCAGCGGCCGATGGTGGACGAACAGTGGTGGCACTTCGGGAGAAGTACAGGCGTGAATTGAAGCTCGAACTGGACAAGCTCGCCGCTGGTGTGGCCAGCATTGCCGGTGATGACGAGGCGCTGATCCTCGGTGCCGGCTTCTTCGTGCGCAACACCTCACGGTCCACGGAGGGCATCCCGATGCCGCTGAAGTTACGCGCACGGATCAGTGAGCACACCGGTGAGGCCCGCCTCGACTGGGGCCTCACGCAAGGTGCCTCCATTTATGCGATCGAGCACAATGGTGTCTCGCCCGATGATGCCAGTGCATGGAAGCATGTGGTGGAGACCACGCGTATCAAACACGTGATATCCGGTCTCGCCAGTGCGACCGTGCATTGGTTCCGGGTGCGCGCCATCGGCACCCAAGGCAGGAGTCCTTGGAGCGACGTGGCGTATACATTGGTACGCTAGGCACAATGGAACGCAGAATATTCCCACCCCTCCCGCATAGGCGGGTGGGATAGGCGGGAAACCGCGCCGACACCCTGCCTCCCGCTTTCGCGGAAGTATTGGCCGGGCACCGGCGATGGACCAACAGCAAAGACCCCGGCCTGGTGCCGGGGTTTTTCGTTGGGCATGTATGCACCCCTTGCTCAAGGAAAGAATGGCCGTCTCGATCGTTCGCTCCTGTTTACAATGCGTACGTGCCTCGGTCAACGGGCATGGGTGCAGGGGATATTGCCTGTACGACTTGTCAACCATTTGCCATTGCCAAGTGAAGTACTTCGGTCTTCTCCCTATACTTGAACAGCGCCAACCCGTGTGGTGCAGTTCCACATGGTCGTGCGCATGCCGCCGCTCGTTCTCGTGCTAGGGCTTATGTGCCCGACGAAGAGCGCATGGGCACAAACCGTCGCAACTCCGGATACCCTCGCGGCCAGCACACCAGCAATGCTGGACAGCGTGGGCCATGTCCAATCCACCAAAGTTGAGAATGTTGCAGCCCAGCCCGCAGTAGTGATCGACACCCTCGTCACGCTCGCTGACACCTTGCGCACCAAGTCCGTTGCCGAATGGAAGGCCCGCACGCGGCCGGATCCGGCGTCTTTGCGTAAACGCACACAAGGCCGTATCGAGGTTGGTGGCATTTACGGACAAGTCCCCTTTGCAAGCGAAAGCACCGGTCCGTGGAACGCATTCGCCAAAGGCAATGTGTCGGTGAACATGCTCGGCATCCCGGTCGGCGTGCTCTTCGACGTAGGCACGGATGTTCCTGTGCGCGGACAACGCAACACCCTGCGGTTCTCGTTCGATGCGCCGCGTGCTTTGGAGACCGAACAGTGGAACGATGCGCACCAACTGCATCGCTTGACCGGTCAGCTGGATTCGTTGGAAGCATTGCGAACGAATACCTACCGCACCCTGAAGGGAAATGAAGCAAGGCTTGCCGCGTTGGGTGGTGAGGTATTGCCCGGACCGCTCCAACTCACGCCACCGGACACACTGCTTTCACGTGATCCTCTGCAAGGGGTGCCTTCGCTGCCTGCGCCGAGCCTGTCGGATGGTCCGGCACCGACGATGGGTGCAGTGGATGCAACACAGTTGGATAGCCTGACCAGTTCCATGGCAGCAACGCGCGAGCGGTTGCAGCAGTTGGATGCACAGGTCCAGGACCACCGCATGCAAGTGCAACGATTGAGCGCGGTGGTGAATGCCACACATGGGAAGGAAGGTCTGGTTGCACAATTCGCGAAGGGGATCAAGCGGCTGGACATCGGTTCCTGCTCGCCGAACGCGTCCGAGTTCCTGATCAACGGGCTTAACTTCCAGGGGCTGTCCTTCGAGTACGCGCATAAGGATGTCTTCTTCTCATTGGACCGAGGTCGCAGCTTCGATGATACCTGGCAGAACACCGATCCTGTTTCCCGCAACCTGAGGCTCTTGCAGCAGAGCCTCTTCTTTGCTGATGCACGCGACCTCAACCCGCGCAAACTCACCGCCCTGCGCAGCGGCTTCGGTGAGGTGCAACGCACCCACGTGCATGTGGGCTATTTGAACGGCAAGCGCGATGATCTGCCGTTGGGTGTCACAGCACCGGGTACCAGCGGCATTCCATTGACCAATCACGTCTTGGAATTCGATCTGGGGGTGGCGATCAAGAAAGCCCACTTGGTGCGCGCGGTGTATGCTCGGTCCGTTGTGCAGAGCGCATCCGCCTTGGATGACACGGGACGCCCACGTGCCGGCGTTGCGGATCTCTTCAATGTACAAGGTGACAAGGACCAAGCGTTGAAACTGATCTGGTCGTCCGACCTGCAACGCACAGGAACGCGCATCGATCTCGAAGGCCGTTCCATTTCACCCTTCTTCCAAAGCTTCGGGATGGGATTCGTCCGCAACGGATCACGGGCTGTGGAAGTGAGGTTGGATCAAGCGATCGGGAAGCGTTTGCGACTGCGGGGTCGCTCCACGATGGAAGAGCGACAGATACCCGGAGGGGCCAATGGTACTATGAGCTTGCAACGCCTGCAGGCCCTGTTGAGCTATCGGCCTTCGCAAACGATCTCACTGCGCGCGGGTTTCCTACCTGTGCATACCCGCACTGAGCTGGGCGATGGAAGTATGCTCTCGACAACGAACCGCTCCTATACATTGGGTGGTGACTTCCGGAAACGTTGGCGTTCGGTGGTATTGATGATGAATGCGGATGGCGGGCTTTATGCGTGGCGCTCACCGCAAGGCGCGGAGCAGGTAGTGGAGAACCACACGGTCGGTCTTACACTGCAACACACCGACCGATGGAATGCACGAATTGCATGGACCGGCATGTCGGGCATCGCGGATTCGCTGACGACCAACACGGACAACCTTACCATACAGTGTGCATACACCACGCGCAGCGGTTGGTCCACGGATGCTTCCGTGCAAGTGCCGCGTGGATATGCCACCGGTTGGTTGGTCGCCGTGCGCAAGCAGATCGGCAAGCAGATCACCCTAAGTATGAAGGGCGAGCACTATGCACGGTCCGTAACATTATTTACCAACGACCAATTGTTGGATCAAAACAATGCCTACACTTGGACAGCGTCAATGATCTACCAATGGTGATCAAGTATCCATCCTTCTTCCGTGTATGCTGGGTACTCGCGTTGGTCGTGGGTTACAGTCCGCAGGATGGTGGTGCGCAGGTCACGTTCCAGTCCGCTGTCCTCGAAAACAACTTGATCGGACCGAAGACGTTGTTCCGCGCCACCGTTCTGAACTCTGGGCCGGAATGCGAACTCTGGTTGGAAGGCGATGTGCGCACACGCTCCGGTGAAATGGTCCTCTCCTTCAAAGCCGACCCTGTCCGTCTTTCGTCCGGTGTGCATTCCATTGCTGCGGCCGATGTGGTCATGCGGACATTCACTTATGGTGCTTCAGCAACGGCACGTGCAGTACAGCAATTCCAACGCCTGCCCGGCGGTGACTATCGCTACTGCGTGCGTTTGCGCGCCCCGCAAGGCGAAGCCATGGACGAGTATTGCGATGCCTTGCAAGTGGACGAGTTCCTCATCCTGGACCTCGTGCAACCTTGGAACAAGGACACCATTGACGAGACACGTCCGGCGCTCACCTGGTCCATATCAGGTTCCGGACCATCGGTGCAAACCGCCGATGTGCGACTGGTATTGGTACCCATGGACAAAGGACGTGGGCCTGCACAAGCCATTGCTGCCGAACGACCCTTCTTCATGTTGACGCATGTAACGGACCGTACGGTACCATATCCTGTTGGTGTGAACGACTTGGAGCGTGGCAAATGCTACGCGTGGCAGGTGGAGCGCTTGCAGGACGGGCGTGTGCTGGACAGGTCCGAGCCGTGGGCCTTCTGTGTGAAGAAGAATGAAGTGCCGGTGCCGATGAAGTATGTGCGGTTGGAGGATGTGCAACCCGGTTCCATATACGAGGTGGTGGACCAGCGCATCTACTTCCGGTATGATGAACACTACGCGAGTGAAGTGTTACAGTGCAGCATCCTGAAGGGTGTAACGATGCTACAAGATCCGCCGGTAGCGGCGGATGGGGCAGCGCCGGATGCGGATGGTGCGAGCCATGCACCAAAGAGCATCGGCTTGAATCTGTACGAGTTGGACCTGAGCACCCGATCACTAGCGCCGGGGCAGTACACCTTGTTGGTAAGGAACGAGAAAGGCCGCAGTTATCCGCTCTACTTCAAGATCCTGAACCAATAAACCACCGCGAACGCCATACACGCCAAAGGCCAGGTCCTGCTGCTGCAGTGCGGTTGGCCGTTGCCATTGTCCTGCTTTCTGCGGTGGGCTGTGCCGGTTCGGCCGAACGTAATACTGAACACATCGGAGACCAACACCCAAGGGTGCCATCCAAGGAGTTCACAGCGGCGGTTACAACGTGCAAAGACCTTATCACTTTCACCGAACAGAACAAAGCGTATTTCAGAACAAGTACGCGGCGCGATGCTTATGGCATCGAGGTTGAATCGCGTAGCACCGCTTGCGAGGTTTGTAGGGCGGTTGGGCCAAGTGCATTGCTTACAGGTCAGCAGATGCAGGAGTCGTTGGCTGAGCGCGCTGGTACGCGGCAGTACGTGCTGCGCTTGTACACGCAAGGCCAAGAAAAAGCACCGGAACTGGACATGGATGCGGTGAGCTTGATAGGTAAGGACAGCATGGCCTGCGCCTTTGTACACCGCGAACCCACCATGGAAGGCTCGCCTTACCACACCTATTTGCTCGGCTTTGGCGTGGCAGAGGATGTGCCGGTGCGCGCCATGCACATCAGCGCTGGGTTCACGGGCCAGCCGTGGACAATTCCATTGGAACAGAACGGGCTTTTAGCCACGCAACGCTTGTTGGAACAAGCCCTAGCACATCGGTGAACATGACCACACGACAGCGGAACATAGCGCGGGGCCTGTTGCTCCTCTTTTGTGGCGACCTGCTAGCACCCACAGCGAGTTGGGCGCTCACCTCCGGGCCATCGCAACCCGAAGTGCAGGGCTTCCAACCGGCCAGTGCGGACAACAACGTGGACCTCTTTTCGGGCAACTTCTCCTACAACATCCCGCTGTTCGATGTGGAAGGCTATCCGGTCAATCTATTTTACAACGCCGGTGTGGGCATGGACCAAGAGGCGAGTTGGGTGGGCTTGGGTTGGAACCTGAACCCGGGGGTGGTTGAGCGCAACCTGCGTGGGCTGCCTGATGATTTCAAGGGCGACATCATTAAGCGCGAGATACACCAGAAGAAGAACTGGACGCTGGGGGTGGGGATGAAGACCACGTTCGAATTGTTCGGGTTCGACCCACTGCCTGAGGGTGCGGCTGGAACCACTGGCGGGGCCACTTTATCCCTCTCCTTGAGCCCTTCATTCAATAGTTACGATGGGATGACGGTGGAGAGTGGCATTAGCATGGCTATGAAATCCACGCAAGCCAATAAGTGCCAGTTCAATGGAGAACTTGGATTGACATCCCACTCCAACCGTGGGCTTCGGTTACAACCGCAAGGTGGCTTCGGAAGGAAACTCGGGAATTCCGAGAACATGGTCGGAATGAACTTCGGGGTAACGCTGGACTCCAAGCAGGGTCTCACGAACATGTCGCTCGGCGCGACGCTGACACGGACTGGAAAGGTCGACTACTGCAGCAAGACCAACTCCAAAGAGGACGGTCCAAGGAACGTGGGCGGCACCAGAGGAACGAACAGCTACTTCGATATTGGTGCTCCTACCTACACACCGGAGATCGCTGTCCCGATGATGGGAACGGCAATATCCTTCAACGTTACGGCCGGGGGCGCCGTGATCGGTGGGCATCCAGGCAATCGTTGGCGAGCCTTCTACAGTACGATGAAGGTCCGGCAGAACAACCTCGATCGCTCGGCCTATGGCTACCTCCATCTTGGTGACCCTGACATCAGTGAGTCAAGTCTTCTTGATTTCAACCGCGAAAAGGACGGGCCTTACAGTCCGGACAAAGCCGCACTTGGTATCGCACAATTGACCAACGATGTTTTCAGTGTCAGCGGCCAAGGTATGTCCGGCAGTTACCGTGCTTTCCGTTCCGACGTGGGCAACGTGCGCGATGCCTACAACATGTCCAACAGTGATGGTTACACCTTGGGTGCCGAGGCGGGAGTGGGCAACGTGGGGCATGTCGGCGCCGATGTCATCGTAAATGCATCCAAGAGCCACAGTGGCAAATGGTCAGCGGAGAACGATGTGGCTGGTGTACTTCCGTTCCGAAAGGAGACTGTGGACCCGTCCACCGAAATGGTCTATTTCCGTGAAGCCGGGGAGCACACCCTGGAGCGCGACCCTACGCTTTGGAACGCCATGTTCGGCGAAACGCCGAAAGGTTTCCGCATGACCAAGACCGGGGGACAGAATGCACGGTTGACGAATCAACTGACCTCGGATTGGTATGGGGGCGTGTCCATTTCGAGCAACAACCACCGAACCAAACGCGAGGCCCGCTCGCAGCTTTTCACCTATCTCACACATGAGGAGGCGATGGACTTCGGTGTGGTGCCACCGCCAGAAAGCATCGCAGGACCTGAAGATGGGGACGGGAATATGCCAATACCTGCGCACCACATGAGCGAAGTGTCCATCTTAGGTGAAGGTGGACAACGGTATGTCTATGGCTTGCCGCTGTACAATTTGAAACAGGAGGATGTAGAGTTCAGTGTGAATGGAACTGATAGCGATGGGGATGGCCTTGTGCAATACGATCCAGTTGATGCTTCCGACCAGAATAGTAATGGACGCGAACATTTCTACAGCCGCTCCACCACGCCCAACTATCCCTACGCCTTCCTGCTCACAAGCGTGCTCTCCAATGACTATTCGGACATTGATGCAACACGTGGACCCAGTGACGGCGACCTAGGGAACTACACACAATTCAGCTATACTGAAGGTATTGATGAATTCGAATGGCGTACACCCGCACACTCATTAACTCAACCCCACGCCCGCCTGTCCCGCGGCCGCTTGGCCGATTCGGACGACAACAAAGGCATCTACACCTACGGTAAAAAGCAGGTGAAGTATCTCCACGAGATACGGAGCAGGAACATGGTGGCCGTCTTTCATACCAGCAATAGAGAAGATGCTCTTCAAGTATCTGAAACCGGAGCTGCGTCGAATAGCGGTCCGTTTGCCCAGAAACTGGATCGTATCGAAGTAAAGGTCATCGGCCGGAATGCGGACGGCACCGAAGCTCCGCATGTGATCAAGACGATCCACTTCGAGTATGACTACTCTCTATGTCCCGGCACCCCGAATTCTGGTGGCGGTGGCAAGTTGACGCTCACGAAAGTCTGGTTCACCTATGGAGAGAGCAACAGGGGCGCTACTAGTCCGTATGTGTTCGACTACGGTGTCAACCTCCCAAGTGACCCTAGTGCCGACCCTGATAATCCGCCTTATGACGCGAACGCGCAAGATCGCTGGGGTTGTTACAAACCGAACGATCCCGGCTTTCTCGCGAATCAAGATTATCCATACGCAACGCAAGATCCGAACCTAGCCGATGTGTACGCAGGTGCTTGGAACCTGAAGTCCATTATCACACCTTCTGGCGCCGAGTTGAAAGTTGAGTACGAGGCTGATGATTATGCTTTCGTGCAGGACAGGGAGGCAACGCGCATGTATGCGCTGGAATATGTCGAAGGCATGACTGGCTTGGCACCTGATATTGTGGAGAACATACCCGGAATTCGAGACATAGAAGGCTCTCAACCCCGGATACACTTCACGCCTCCGAGCGGGTTTCAACCCGGAGATGAGGCTGGGATTTTTGATACAGCCGGTGAATTGTATTTCCGGTTCAGAGTACAGATGTCGGATAATGCCGGATCGACTGACGGATACGACTATGTTTCTGGCTATTGCGGATACGTGTCTTCGGGCTACGATGCTCAACTGGAACTCCTCTTCGTGGACTTGGCCCCTGTGCCCGTTGATGAGGGCTCGGGGATACAGGTGCTTCCCCCGTATCGCGCAGCGTTGGAGTTCGCACAACTGAACTATCCAAAATACGCCCAAACTGCACTTTTCGATCCGCCAACTGGTGACGATGAATTGAACCTCTTGGCCTTTTTTCCCATGCTTGCGAATTCCATTTTCGGCCTAGTCAGTGGCTTAGGGGATTTCTTCACGGGCCCCAACGCAAACATGGCTAGAGCATACAAGTGTCGTGTGTTCGACGTGGAACAAAGTTGGATACGCCTCAAAACACCTGGCGGCATTAAAAAAGGGGGCGGCCATCGCGTTGCCCGGATCACTCTAAAGGACCGTTGGGGCCAAATGGAAGGGCTGGAGAGCGACGAAGAGTTTACCTACGGCAAGGCATACACCTACGGCAATGAGGATGGCTCGTTCGGCGTGGCTGCCTACGAGCCCATGGCCGGTGCGGATGAGAACCCCTTGCGCAGACCCGTCTATGGCTTCTCCGAGCGCACGCTAAGTCCGGATGAGCGCTTTTATCAAGAAGAGCCTTTTGGGGAGAGCATGTATCCCGGTGCTTCGGTCGGGTATTCACGGGTGGAGGTTAGGGATATCTACACGAACGGCGGTCCTGATCTCACAGAGAACGATCCAATCGTGCGGCAGCAGGGTACGGGTACGGTGGTGCATGAATTCTTCACCGCGCGCGATTTCCCGACCCGCTCGTCCAAGACCAAGTTGGCCACGTTGCCGCGTCGCAATCGGGCGAACCTGCTTTCACTGATCGGCTTCCGGCACTTCGACCACATGCATGCCTCCCAAGGCTTCACGGTGGAAACGAACGATATGCACGGCAAGCCGAAGATGACCTCCGTCTACCGACAAGGGAGCGACGAAGCCATCTCTTCCATCAAATACGAATACCAGACCAGCGCGCCGAACGGCCAAGGCGGGCTGGACAATAACGCGAAGACCATTGACAGCGATGGCACCATCGGGGATGCCGTGATCGGTCGGCAATACGAATTCGTTGCCGATACGCGCGAGTTCATGAGCAAGGGCACAACGGGTGGCATCCAATACAATACGGATGCGTTCCTGGTAGGATTGGTGCCTGTTGCTTGGGCAGGTCTCTGGCCCAAGTTCTCCATGGAGAGCACCCGCTTCAAGACCGGTGTGTTGGTGAAGAAAGTACACCGCGCGGGCTTACTGAAGAAGGTGGTGAAGATGGACAACGGCTCCACCGTTGCCACGGAGAACCTTGCGTACGATGCGCACACCGGCGCCGTGCTGCTCACCCGCACCAACAACGATTTCGACGACCCGGTCTACAGCATGAGGTTCCCGGCCTATTGGCGCTACCAAGGCATGGGACCCGCGTACAAGAACATTGGCAACGTGATGCCTTCGATCACGCTCAGTGCCACGGGGAATGCCAGTATCGGCAATGCACCAGCTTGGTTCAGTCCAGGGGATGAATGTGCGCTGACGCCAACGAGCGGTGCGGCGCTACACGGTTGGGTGGATCAGGTGAACGAGAGCGGAATTGCCATGATCGATGCCGATGGCGACCCGATCACGGGAACTTATGCATTGAAGATCCTCCGCTCCGGCAGCAGGAACATGCAGGGGCAGGACATGATGACCGTGATCAGTTACAGCGACCCGCTGGTGGGCTTGGCCGGGAACGTGTACCAGAATGTGGTGAACTCCAAAGCGGTCGAGTTCGAGAGTGAGTGGAACACGGAGTGTGCCTGCACGGAGGGCGCCACCACGGGAAATCCATGGACCCGTAACGAGAAAGGGGTTTGGCGTCTGGCACGTGAGCGCGTTTGGTTGGCGGACCGCACACGTTCCGTCGCCAACAGGAACTCGGACCTGCGCATGGATGGTATCTACAGCGAGTTCAACCCGCTGTATGCGGTGGCCAATGGCAACTGGGACACCGACCCACAAGGCTGGACCGTATCACGCCGAATTCTGAACTATGGTCCACTCGGACAAGAGTTGGAGAACACCGATGCGCTCGGTATCCCCACCACGGCCTTGTTCGGGCATCGCGGTACGCTACCGATCGCTGTCGCGCGCAATGCGCGCTACCGCGAAGTGGGGTTCACCAGTTTCGAGGACCCCGTGCCACCGAATTGCGCGGACAAGCATTTCGTCTTTACGGCAACACAGCATACGGAGATGGCCTACCACAGTGGGCGTCGTGCAGCGAAGGTGACGAACACACCGCTTTCATTGACGACGCCAATGAGTCCGTGTTACTTGGTTGATCACTGCAAAACATACATCCTGCCGGATTTCGAGAATCATCTATTGGACATTGCCGGAACCAACGGAATTGCTGAGGTGATCGTGGATGTTCTTGAAGGCGATGTACAGTTCAATTTTTACCAGAACCAAGAACTCCCATTCACTTCCAACGGGCCTTGGGTGGCGCGCATCACGGCGGTGGATTCCGAAGGATGTAGGTTGTCTGTGATCATCAACTCTAGGCACCATCGACCATGAGGCAGGTAGCACACACTAACCGCTTGCGCAGCGGGTGTTTCAGAAGACAGGCTGTCGTTTGGGTCACTAGCATTTCCCTGAGTTGTCTTACAGTGTCGGGCTTGGCACAAGAAGAGTTCTACGTCCGGGAGGGCGACTACACAAATAACACCGGTCGGGAATTGAGCTTACCCTTGTGCAGCAGTTCTCAATTCAACTACCCTGCCATTGCGGGCACGACCCAGCGCTGGTACAGATTCGACGTGGGTGAGAACACTGAGGTATGCCTGCACGCCTTCGGCGCACCGGCCATCTTTTTCCCAGCCGCCGAGTTGACTACCTACCAGAGCCTTGTTCCTTCGTCTGGAGGCATACTGCTGGACCATCAGGTGCTCTTGGCAAGCACCTACTTTATCGTTTTCACGGTGACCCCGAACACACCTGTGGACATCCACATAGAATTCACCTGCGGCGTTACCTGCCCACCTGTGAACTGCACAGGATGCCTGCCGAGCCTGATGCCTTTGGAAGGCGAGTCCTACGTGGTGAGCGCTTGGGCGAAAGAATCGGGAGCGGCGCAAGATGCCATCACCTATGCGAAACCAAGGGTGCGCGTTTCGGTCGAGGACCTGCTGGACGTGTCCTTCACCGGAAGTGAGAATAGGCCGGTGATAGACGGGTGGCAGCTAATTGAAGGTTCGTTCACCATGCCCGAAGGGAACAACGAGCTGAACGTGGAGTTGATCTGCGATGACGGCGAATGCCTGTTCGACGATGTCCGCTTCTTTCCCGCTGATGCCAGTATGAAGTGTTTCGTGTACGACCCGCAGAACCTGCGTTTCGTGGCCGAACTGGACGAGCGCCACTACGCCACCTTTTACGAATACGACAACGAAGGCAAGCTGATGCGGGTGAAGAAGGAGACCGAGCGCGGCCGCATGACCCTGCAAGAGACCCAACACAATACCCACCATGCGCAGTGAACTACGCACAAGACTTATCGCTGGTCTAGTTGGCTGCTTCTGTGCGATAGGTCTGCGTGCGACGCCCCTGTGGACCACCTCGGATACGGTGGAACTGAGCCGCTACATGCGCTCCTACGAGGCGAAGTTGAGCACGCTCACGGAATTCGAACTGCGTACCACCATCAGTTCCTTCCAGCAGGCCACGGCGGCAACGCCGAACGAGGTGGAGCACACCGTGCTCTGGCGCAAAGGCGACCGCATGCGCGCTGAAGCCTTCGGTACCATCACGCTGCAGGACAAGTCCCTCTGCGTGCTGGTGGACCCCGAAGAGCGCATGATCCAGGTGAGCAGACCCGAAGGCTCCTTGACCACGGTAGATGCCGAGGCGCGCACCATCATGTTCATGGCCGCGAAGCAGGTGCGCAAGAGCGCTGATCCGCTCGGTGTCCGCTTCCAGCTCACCTTCCCGGCGAACGCCACCTACAGCACCTTGGAAGTGGTCTTCGACAAGCAAGGCTGGCTGCGCTCGATCACTACCGTGTGGGCAAGGCCTATGCCCTTGGAGCCGAGCAATCCGGTAAGCGCGATGGTGCGACCGAAAGTGTGCGTGGAGATGTCCGTACCGCAACCCATTGCACGTGCCGTGGACCTGGATATCGCCAAGCTGGTCGACCGGCGCTCGGCGACCATCCAGGGCGTTGGTGCTTATGCCGGATACGATGTCTTCGATACACGCATGCCATGAGGACCATACTCCATATCACCAGCGGGTTGGCAGCGTGCCTACTTTTCACGGACGCGCGCGCACAAGAAGGCAACATCCCTTCGGCCCCGCCCATCAACCGGCCGTGGCCGCAATCCCAAGCGGACACCGTGTTCGTGGGTGATACGCTCGTGGTGCAATGGCAGCAACCTTCCACACCGGCCAAGTCCTACGGCATACGCGACCAGATCATGCTGGTGGTGGACCCGCGTTGGCAGGTGGATACCACCCCGCGCGACGTGCGCATAACGTTGGAGGTTACGGCCACCATGAATCCGGACCACGGCAATTTCCAAACCACCGCGAACAAGGATTCGCTTTTGGTGGTGCAGCTTGAAGTAGGCTCGCGACCGCTTGGGGATATGCCCACCGCACTCGCGCGCGCGCTGGATGAGAAGTCGGCGGACGGTTTCGGATTCACGAAGGCGCACCGCTTCAAAGCCGTGCTGGTGGATGTGGAAGTGAACGAAGGCAGCGGCTATCAGGATGTGCCCTTTCTGCCGAAAGCATTGCGCTTGGAGAACCAACTGGTCTACGACCGGGTGCTCTTGCTGGCCAGGCTGGGGCAGGGTCCTGCGACACTGAACGCAAGCCCCATCGGTTGTCCTTCGGTGAACAACGGAGCACCCCAGGAGTTGGCGGTGATGTGGGCCGCCGTAGACGGGGCCGATGGGTACGAACTGGAATGGTCCTGGGTCGACAACTACGGCGCGAACGGCAATGGTGCCATTGATCCCATGTATGATCTGGACCGCAGCGCCACGCGGGTACAAACGGTCGGACCCGCTTACCGCATACCGCTTTTGTATGATCGTGGTGCGATCGTGTATCGGGTGCGCGCCGTTGGGCACGACCCCTACTTTCCCCAAGCGAAGGTGACCACGGCTTGGTATGGCGCGCCAAGCATCGGCCAGGCCTCCGCCGCATCGCCATATCTCTATGGGATACCGCCCCACCAAAAGGAGAAGAACTGGCAGGTGACAACCAGTTTCGCCGAGGAAGGCAAGCACAAGGAGGTGATGACCTACGCCGATGGCACTACGCGGCCACGGCAAACTGTTACACGCAACAACTCGCTGCTGGTACCGATCATCGGTGAGACCATTTACGACATCGTGGGCAGGCCCGCATTGGAGATCATGCCTGTGCCACATGTGAAGGCAGGTTGTCCCGAAGACCAGTTGACCGGAGGGCGCATAGACTACTTCCCGGACTTCAACCGCGAAGTGGACCCGAACGGGGATGATGGCCACGATGCCATCCGGTTCGACGATCTTACGACGAACTCGTCCTGCACACCCACGGCGCCTGAGCTGCACCATGGCAATGGCGCGGAATTCTACTATTCGACATCCTATGCCGATGAGGGCGATGTTGCTGGGAACCCACTCCTCGTGCAACCGCCTTCCTTCCTGCCACAAGCACAAGGCAACCCTTATGCACAAACGGAATATACCAAGGACAATACGGGCCGTGTGCGCACGAAGGGCGGTGTAGGGGAACTCTTCAAAATGGGTGGCCACACCACCACCTCGTATTACGGCAAGCCGGAGCAGTTGCAATTGGACCGCCTTTTCGGTAGCGAAGCGGGCTACGCGCACCACTTCCAAAAGGTGGTGACCACGGACCCGAACGGTCAGGTCTCCATCAGCTACATCGATATGACCGGCAAAACAGTGGCCACCTCACTGGCTTGTGGTGCACTCGAAGGCGGTTCTATCGGTCCATTTTTACCCTTGCCGAGCTTCACCGGTGGCACGGTGAACGCCACCACGGACCTTTTCAATGGGCTGCCTAGTACGGACGAGGACCTGGAACAATTGCAGCAAAGTGCCACGGGGCCTGCAGTGGTGTTCACAACCACCATTGCGGTGCCTTGCGCGGGCAGCTACACGTTCGACTACGGTGTTACACCGGTGCAGTTGAGCGACAACTGCTGGCAGAATGGTACCCTCTGCGTTACCTGCGGCTACATCCTGGACATTTATCTGGAGAATAGTTGTGGCGAGCAGGTATCACCGGAGTTCCCGATCGTGAATAGGATGATCGGAACGGTGGTCGAGAACAACGGCGCAGTGAGCTTTAGTTGCAGCACGCCACAGGCTGATGGTCCGGAAGAACAAGAGGTTTCCCTCGAACCCGGAGAATACACCCTTACCAAAGTTTTGCGGTTGAACCCCGCAACCCGTGAGGCTTATGTGAATGCACTGCTCCAGGAAACGAACAACATCTGCTACGCCCAAGGCATGCCCGATGATGCCGACTTGCGCGGTGGTCTGGACCTGGCCGATTGCGACGTGACCTGCCAGGAATGCTACGAGGCGCTGGGACCGGTAGAGAACTTCGTATTGCTCGGCGGCACTGTGCAGCTCTACGAAGACCTGAAGGCCGAGTGCGACGAAGCCTGCACCGTGACAAGTTGGTGCTCCGTGGCCTACGACAACATGTTGACGGACGTGGACCTGTTGGGCCAGTACGCCAAATACACCGAGGCCATCGATGGTACGATAACCGTGACGGACCGCGCCAGTGTGTTCCATGCCAACAGTGTGCTGCTGAACCCGTACCTGTTCGATACGAACAACGGTGACCCTGCACGCAACGTAACGGACCTGCGCGACCCTTGGCAGCAACCGTGGATCGAAGTGGATGGGGTAGGGTACCCGGAGTACCGCGATGAGAACAATGAGCGCATCAAGGTGGACTTGCTGGTGGTCCCAGGGGGATTCGAGCCACCAGTGAATGCGAACGATGTGGACTACTACGACGAAGCGCAGACCATGCCTTACACGTACCCGGAGCATCTCTTGTACCTGCGCGACTTCTTCGTGCATTGGCGTTCCGGATACGAACGGTCGTTGCTGCGTTTCCACCCCGAATACTGTTACTACAAGGACTGCCAAGCCTATGGCGAACGTGAAGTGGAGAGCGACCCGCTCTCCAGCAGCGACGGCTTCGATCAAACGTTGACCGAGACGCTGACCGCGGAAGAAGCAGAGACTGCTCAGTTCATGATCTACCCGACCGGGTCCGTTCCCGTGGGTAGTTGGGTGCAAGGCACGGTCTTCAACTTACTGGCCGAAGATCCCTTCGGCGATCAGGATGTGTTTGCTGTGTATGCGGAGGAGCTCGCGGCCAAATTCGCCAACTACACCACGATAGGCGGGGTCAACTACAGCCTGCCGGAGTTGGCGGCCGTCTACGCCCGATGCGGGGGCAACTTCAACAGCACCACACCCACTATGGCTTGGTGCCGCGCTTACGGTTACCCGTTCCTTGAAGATGGGACCACTGCGGTATCGGCTGATGTGCTCAATACGGAATGGGCGAACCTGCGTGCGTTCTACCGTGCGGAGAAATACCGGATACAGAAGGATAGGGGGGACGACTACGTGGACGATTGCGGCTGCGCGGGTCTCAACTACTGCATAAGCGAACCAGAGTCCGATGTGTGGTGGGACCGCATGCACAGCCCGCTCCAGTGGAATCCGTTCCAGGGGCCTGAATGGTGGTCCAGCTACGCCGATTACATAGCGGAATACCAGGCGCAGTGGAGCGCCCAACCGGGCAATGCCGCCTGCCAGCCTTGTTCCAACAACACGTACGGCTACTATACCGGCAAGGTGCGCCGCATAGCCGAACCGGGTGGTGCGCCTGCACCGGCGCCACCCATGGCCAGTAGCGGATATGCCAGCTATGTGCAAACCGGTCAATGCCCCATGGCGTCGGCCTGGCAAATGCTCTTCCAGGAATTGGTCCCTACTGGTCTGCTGGCCACCGGCGGAACGTATGACCTGACCAACTCACCGGCTTGGCAAGGGATACAGCTTATCCAGAACGACTATGTGCCCGCGACCGGCACCACGAGCGCCACAGTGGTCATTCAACTGAACGGCAATGTGGTGAACATGCTGTTCGATGGCAGCGGTATCGCTTCGTGTGCCGCGACCTTGACCGTGCCGGATGAATTGCCCGATGACGGTGGTGATTTCCTCTGGGCCGATGTGAGTTATGTGGCCGGCCTGCGGCAGTCCATTGGCAATGCGTTCCAACTGGTGGTGTACACCGCCAATACCGCTTTACCGGTGCCGATCGATGGCACCTTGTGCGAAGACTACGCGCTGTCCCCGTGCAACTTCGAGCGTATCTGCCATACCAACGACCTGGGCCTTGCCTGGCAGGAGTTGCTTACGGATATCGCCGTGAGCGGTAACCTCATCGACCCTGTGCCCTTGACCAGCTTGGTATTGCCGGGTTCCGGTGGTCTTACGGTACAGTCGCAGGTGGGCTTGCCGATCCGCGCGCGCTTCTCGGGCAACCCCACCATGCAATGGTCCTTCTCAGCAGCCCAGGCCAGCATTGCCCTGCGCGGTGGTACATCGCCCACTGCACCACAGTACACGCTCAATGGACTTGGCACCAACCCGGCGGATGAGCCACTTTCCTATTACCTCGACCATGCGGCCTACTTCACCGATCTCAACTGCAACTACGAGAACTTCTTCACCGTGCAGGTACACGGCCCGGATGGTGAATTCCTATGCACGCTGAGCGGCCAACTCTGGTTCACTGATGCGGAGGGTACCGTTCCCTTGGCCATGGGTGAGTGTGAATTGCCACAGCCGGCCCTGTGCGATGCACCTGAAGTGCGTTGGCTTGATGACGTGGTGGCGTTGGTCCAGGAGCGCGTTCAGCATGAGCCGTTCAGCTTTCCGGTCACACAATGGAACGGTATGGATCTGTGGGAGAGTCCGTTCATGACCAATGAGCTCGCAGGTCTGATCTGTCCATCCTGTACGACCAACACCGGCAACGGGCAGGCCACGAGCAGTATTCTGGGCTCGCACACCATGGTGGACCCACAACATCACCGGTTCAACTACGGCAACTGCTTGAACATCGAGGTGGTCACCAGCTACAATACATTGATCAACAGTGGAGGCATTGTTTTCGACCACTTCGGGAACATCAACATGCACGGGGATGCGGATGAGGATGGGTTCTACCATGCCTTCACCTTCGACTTGAACAACACTGCCGATGGGAACTCCGTGTACCGCGGAACGGTATTGGTGACCACATGCTTCGGGATCGCTTCGTGCAACCCTTGCATGCCCGTTCCGGAGCCCGATGCCTTACAGACGCCCGGCCCGCCGGAGACACCTCCACCCCAACCGGATTGCCTGGAAGGAGAACTGACCCAAGCCATGGCCCTGCGCTGGAGCGATGGCACCTTGACCGGCCTGGAGAACAAGGGGGTGGTGAAGAAGGATGAAAGTTGGGCCGCCTATGAACACTATGGCAAAGCGGTCGATTCCCTGAACACCCGCCTCAACTACGGGCCTAACAACCCCTTGAGAGCACAGAAGATCACCTTCCAGACCTTCATGGACAAAGGGTACTCCAAAACGCTGGACCACTACCTGAACTACCTCCGCAACTACATACCCGCCATCGACAAGGCGGTTTATCTGGCAGCCATCGATTCCTTCGTGGTGGAGAAAGGAAACACTGTGAACGTGGAGAGCGAGTACGCCCGCTACCTGAAGTCGGTCGCCGAGTACAACCAACGCGCGCAAGCGGCGGGCAAACCGCTGATCGTGGATGTGGAGAGCAAAAGTTCGTTCGCCCAACGGATGTTGAGTGACAAGAACCACACCTATGTAGCCTACCTGGCAGGCCGTACGCCCCGCAGCACGCTTCCCCTCAACATCACCAATTACCTCAACTGGCAGGAGAATACGGACCCCTGTGCGGTGCTCTATCGGGATAGCTACCTACCAGCGCATGCCACCTACCTCGCCACGATAGCTGGTAGTACGCATCCTTGCTACGGCATGGAGCAATTCACCCCGCTCGCATCGTACGAGGAATTCATACAGGCCAATATCTGCTGCAGCGATACCGGGCTCGCCGTGCTGAACGCTTATCTACAGGCTCTTTCCACGGATACACTGCCTTGCCCTGGCCAACTACCCGAACTCGCCGCATGCTCCGTGGACAGCAGCGCGGTGTTCCAGAAATTCCTTGCCGTGGACAATGAGTGCCAACGACTTTATTCCATTTGGAAAGAGACCCTACTGGCCTACTTGGGAACGGACTACTACACGTCCACCGACTACGAACTCAGCGACAAGTACAAGACATTCGAAGAGTTCGCTGCTGCGGGTCTTTGTGGGTGCGTGCAAGAATACCTCGTCTACCTGCAGACCTACATGGATTGGGAAATGAACACCCCGAAGCCCGAGAAGGTGCGGCCCATCGAAGAATTCTGCGATCCGGCCAAATACTGCGAGTCGTGGTTCGACCTGCTGCGCAAACATGTACTCGACATCTATCCGCAGTCCGCCTATTACACCGCTTTCCATGTGCCCCTAACCTTACAATGGACCAGTGGGCCACAATTCGTTGCAAGCGGCTATTGCGATTGCGCCCTTTCCTACATCAACTATCTATCGTCCTATGTGCAATGGAACGGCCAGGGCACACCGCCGCCGCCCATTGTGCAATTCACGGACTACTGCGATGGGGTGGAGGCCAATTGTTGCACCAATTGGGACTACATGCTCCAACTGCAAGTGGCCTACAAGACATGCGACTACCAAAAGAAGTACGAATGCAAAGTCGAACCGCTCAACTGGAATTGCGAAAAGGTGCGATCCGCGGGCTATTGTTATTGCCTGGCAGAGTATATCGCATACATGCAGACCTATTTGGATTGGGAGTACGGGGACCCTCAGCTCCCGTGCCCCATGCCGTTGAAGGATTTCTGCGGCAGCAACACCTGCGATGACGCCTACAATCGCTACTACGGCGCGCTGGTACCCGCCATCGCAGCGTTAGGACAGTACAACGCGACGAACAACACCGCCTACGCCTTCTATCAAGTCACCGATCCTGCGCTCTTCACCAGCGCACACCTCTGCTATTGCGTGGATGCCTATGTGGCCCTGCTCAACCTCTTCGTGGACGACCCCGAAGCTTTCATAGCACAGCATGGCTTTACACATGAACTAGAGAGCATCGTGTACCAATGCCAGGCACCCTTGGCGTGCTGCCAGGCCCCACCACCACCGCAGATCATAGAGCCACCTGCACCAGAAGAGGACGACCCTTGCGAAGCAGGTCTGGTAGCCAACCTGTGGATAAATCTGCAAGCCGCACAGGCCGCCTATATCACCACCCAAACGCAGAACATTACGGACCTGTACAACAGCCAATGTCTCAACGCCCTGGAGACCTTCACCATGGGCTACCCGGACACCGAACACCACTTCACACTGTACTACTACGACCGTGCGGGCAATCTTGTGCGCACCGTGCCGCCGGAGGGGGTGGAACGCAAGAGCTTCACCAGCTACGATGCGGAAGAGGCGCTGCGCATTGCGGCCGATCGCCTGAACGGCACGCATCTCGTGTATACGGACCATCGCCTGGCCAGCGACCACGTGTACAACAGCCTGGAGCAGCCCATCCGCATGGCCATGCCGGATCAGGACAGGATGGACATACGCGAGACCGGGCCTACCACGGGTTTACCGGAGAACAGCACCATAAACGGCAGTTGGTTCGGCGATGGCGGCAAGGGCTATCTGGTAGGCAGCCTTAGCGGCGGGCCGGTGGCGCGTGGCATGGCGTACAGCACCAGCGATGGCGGTGTCACTTGGCAACGCAGTTTCGGGCTGGTGGGTGCCGACCTATTCGGCGTGCATTACCCCACCGCGCTGCGTGGCTACGCCGTGGGCGCCCACGGCACTTTCCTCCGCACGGTGGATGCCGGTCTTTCGTGGGACCTGATCCCTAACGAACTCCTCTCCAATGGCTCCACGTGGAAGGATGTGATGTTCCGCGACGAGGTGAACGGTATGGTCGTTGGCCCGGCTGGCGCATCCATCACCAGCACCGGCGATGTCTTCAGCCAACCCGCCATGCCCGCCCAGGTGGCAACGCTAACGGGCATTGGTTACGATGGCCTCAACTATATGGCCAGCGGCGAAGCGCCTATACTAGCACCAGCGCTTATCGCCGAGCAGGGCCTCGTGGCTATGGCGGACAACGCAGGCGTGTTCGCCACGCCCATAACCATGGGCAGCACCGCTGCGGATCTCTATTGCAGCGCCAACTACCCCGACGGCATGTATGCAGGTGGCGAAATGGGTGTATTGCTCCACAGCACGGACAATGGCGCAACGTGGAACACCCGCGTTACGGGCATGACACGCGATATACGGGCGCTCTATTTCCTGGACGAGGATCACGGCATCGCATTGGTGGATAGCATCGTTGGAAGTGGCATACGCCGCGTGTTGCACAAGACCACGGACGGTGGCCGCAGTTGGACACCCGCCGGTTGGAACGGGGTGGACCTTACAGCCCTTACGCCAGTGCTCAACTCCACGTACAGCGAGTGTTTGGTCGCCGGGCGCAACGGCCTGGTGTGGCGCGTGCTCGTGGATGTGAATGACCAGAATGAACTTGTCGTAGGCATCATCCCCGTAACAGGCATCCCGTCCAACCTGACCCCACGGAGCATTTGGGGCGCTTGGGTGCTGGATACCGAGGCCAATGCCAATATGCTGCGCTGCGTGGTGGGTACCAGCGGCGAGCGCATCTACTGGAACCGCAACATAAGCGGTACGCCCTATGCTTGGGATGGCGGGTTGAATACCCCGGAGACCAGTTCCAACGCGGTGGTCGCGCTCACATACTCCACGGAGGTGGACCCCATGCAACTTCATGGTATCTGTGAGAAAGCCAATGGCCAGCGGTCGCACTTCAAACTAGTGTTCGGTACTCAGGCTGCTACTACGTCCATGTCCGCCAATTCTACCAGTATTAAGGCGTTGCGCCAGTTGAACGCTACAACAGCGGTGGTGCGCCTTGCCAGCACCAACACGCTGCAACGCATCGAGCTCAACTACGCCAACTTCGCCACCAGCACGCCGTGGGCCACCGATGCCCTCACCGTGGCACACACCACCACGGTACCGCTGCCTGATGGCAGCCTGGTGCTCGCCGGCAATGATGGTTACCTGCGCACCGCCCCGATGGGTACCAACCCCCACGTGGACCGCAGCCGCGCCATACGCCCCGTGCCCCTCACCGCCATGGACAAGAGCGGCACCATCGCCGCTGGCCGCCAAGGCACCCTCTATGTGAAGCAGCCCGATGCCCATTGGAAAGCCGTGCCCACACGCCACGTGCAAGACCTGCGCGCCCTGCACCTCGCAGGCAACACGGTAGTGGCCGTGGGCGACGCCGGAACAGCCTTCAAGTTGAACCCCGCCACACCAGCAACGGTAACGGACATCGCCCTGCCGCTAACCACTGACCTAATGGCGGTATGCCAGGTGAACAACACCTTGACCATCGGCACCACCAACGGCACCGCCCTCTACACCACGGACCACACATTGCCCGCCCCGTCCTTTAGTGTGCTGCCCCACAACAGCGGCACCTTACATGCCTTAGCCCCACGGCCAAGCAGCACGGAGGTTACCGCCGTTGGCGATGGCGCGCTGGTGCATGCTTTCGAAGGCGCCGTACGCAGCGAGCGGCACGATGTGTACACCCCGCCACTGCGCGCGGTGGACTTCCACGATGGTGTGCATGGCTACGCTGTGGGCAACAACCGTATAGCGCGCTACACGGCCGATGGTGGCCAACACTGGCACGTGGTGCCAGGCCAATCCACCACGACCGTCCCGTTGCCCAACTTGAACGCTGTGGACGCGGACGGCCCGAACAGTTGTTGGATGGTGGGTGCTGCGGGCGTTGTGGCAAAAGCGGTGAACGGAACTACCTGGTCGACAATGACCGTAACGGGTGTGACCGCAACTACCAACCTGTACGCCGTAACGCACGCCAATAGCGGCGCACGTATGATCGCCGGTGAGGCCGGTGGCCACGGTAGATATTTCCGACGCGACGCCGATCCAAGCGCACCCTTCGTCGCGGCCACTGTGAACAACAACCCGCTCTACGCCGCTTGGGCCTTTGAGCCCTATTACGATGGGGACGACGAAGAAGTGGAAGAGGACATACTGATAGGTGGTGCGAACGGCTACACCTATTTGCAACGGTTCGTGGATGGTGCGGTGGATCTGTTGCAGCCAGCACCAACGCCAAGCGCCATACCGGGCAACCCGGAACTGCGCACCTTCTGGTTCCACGACCGTGTGGTGGGCTATGCAGCAGGCCCCAACGGAAGCCTATTCAGCGCGAACGACCAAACGGACATCGACCATGGATCTTTCGGTTGGGATGGTGCCACCATACCGCTCACCGACAACATCGACGGCCAAACGTTCGCCAACTGCGACATCAACACCATCGGCTTCAGCGACCGTTTCAATGGTTTTGTGGGGGGCAGGAATGCGACGGGCATTGAACGTTATGCCCGCACTTTGCGCGACGAGATGGGCCTGTGGAGCCAACGCTATTGGTACGACAAAGTGGGCAGGATCGTGTTGAGCCAGAACACCAAACAAAAGCAGGGCACACCGGAGCGCTTCACCTACACCTTCTACGATGCCCTAGCCCGCGCGTATGAGGCCGGCGAAGTGGACGATCACAATGACCCCATAGCCGCAGAAGCCTTCCGCAATGCCGTACCCGGCGCCTTCGTAGGTGGCAGCTTCGATCCCAGTGTGCTGGATGCCGACCAGCTGAAGACTTGGGTAACCACCCGTCCGCGCCGCGAAGTGACCAGGACCTGGTATGATGAGCCGCTTCCCGGTTTGGGTACCGTGCTCACCTACCCGCAGCAGAACTTACGCCTACGCGTGGCCAGCACCACCTTCCAGGAAGTGCATGATGAAGACCCATTGGTGTACGCGCACGCCACGCACTACAGCTACGATATCCATGGCAACGTCGCAAGCCTGATCCAGGACCACCCGCAGATGGATGCGGATGCCGGTGCTCCCGGCCACCGGTTCAAGAAGATGTTCTACACCTACGACCTGATCAGCGGCAACGTGAAGGAAGTGTGGTACCAGCACCGTAAGCCCGACGCCATGTACCACCGGTACACCTACGATGCCGACAACCGTTTGATAGAAGCAGAGACCAGCACGGACCGCTGGACCTGGTACACCGATGCGGAGTATTTCTACTACCCCCACGGGCCCTTGGAGCGCGTGGAGCTGGGCGAGAACAAAGTGCAGGGCATAGACTATGCGTACACCTTGCAGGGGTGGTTGAAGGCAATGAACAGCGACCGCCTCGTTCCAAGCAACGACATGGGCCGCGATGGTCTTGCTGGGACCGTGAACGAGGAAACAGCACGCGATGCCTTCGGGGAGAGCATCGGCTACTACGGCGAACAGGATTACGCGGCCATTGATGAGGATAGGTGGAGCAATGCAACAGGAACACGCCCTGTGGCTCCTATCGGTACAACGGGCAGCCTAAGCGCTGGCTACCACAAGTTGTACAACGGCAACATAGCGCACACGGTAAACACGCTATCGCCGTTCCCTCTAGGCTCCAGCACACAAGCGTGGACCACCAACACCGAGCAAGGCCAGGTATTGGCGCAGGTGTACCAATACGACCAATTGAACCGGTTGCGCGAGAGTAAAGGCGTGCAGGGCATGGGTGCAACGAATACGTGGAATGGTGTGATCGATGCTACGAACCGGTATCAAAGCGTTTACGAGTACGACGCCAACGGCAACATCACTAGTGCAACGCGGCGGAACGACCAAGGCGCGGTATTCGATGACTTCACCTACAAGTACAACAAGAGCGAAAGCACGACCACGCCCGGCACTGCCGATAAGCTCGTGCGGAACAGACTCTACCAATTGTTCGATGATGCACCCGGTGCTGCTGGCCCGGACATCGTGAACACACCGACAGCACCGTTCGTGGAGTTTGATGCGAACATCAACAGCACAGCCAATTACCGCTACGACCAACTGGGCAACTTGATCCACGACACACGCGAGCAGATCGAGAACATAGAGTGGACAGTAGCTGGTAAAGTCAAGAGCATTGCTCGCACAACAGGTAGTACCCGTGAACCGTTGAACTTCGGTTACGGCGCCAGTGGCCAACGGATCATGAAGCAGGTGGCCGACCCCGACGATGCATTGGAACCAGGTGGCTACCGGGAGCATTACATTCGGGACGCGCAAGGCAACATTATGGCCACCTACAAGTACACCAACCCGGTGGGTGCTGGCATAAGCCTGCGCCTTACCGATAGGCCCATCTACGGCAGTAGCCGCTTGGGGAATTATGTGCGAGGTGCCGAGATGTACGGCGAAGACCTCCTAGCGCCACTGACCACTCTGCCCACAGGCCCCACGGCACCCATGCACCCGGCCCAAACGCACTACGAGCTAACGGACCACTTAGGCAACGTAACAGCAACCGTTACTGGGCAGTTACTCCCCGACGAAACGTTGGCCGCACAATGGCAGCCGAAGCTGTTGAGCGCTCAGGGGTATGAACCCTTCGGGTCACTGCTGCCCGGGAGGAATTACAGTAGTGGATCCTACCGGTACCTGTTCCAGGGACAAGAGCACGACGATGAGATCAACGGCAGCACAGGCACCAGCTACGCCTTCGAGTATCGAATACACGATCCGAGAATTGGTCGGTTCCTGAGCATCGATCCCCTCGCGGCGAAGTACCCCCACAACTCGCCCTATGCGTTCAGCGAGAACCAAGTAATTGCCTTCATTGAGCTTGAAGGGTTAGAAAAGGAAACGCCGCCGAAACCCGGAACAAGCGTTTCCGGAGCTGCTCCAGCAACCACAACACCAGCGACACCTGCTGCTCCTGCTGGCTATGTCGATGGATATCAGGCTGGAAAGACCACACGTGAGATTGGGTTCGCCGTGAAGAACCCTATTGATGCCGCTCGAATCGGTCCGGTAGCGGCGGATGGCACATCGATGTCATCAGTAGCTCAACGTCTAGCGGCTGGTACTGGTGTGCTCACAGAGAATGCTGTTGGTGAGGGCTCACAAGTCAATGCCATGCGCCATACTCTTTGGCAAAGCATGATTACCAATCGGCTTGGTGTCTCTACGGCGCTACAAGTCGGCAATGCGCATGAGACCAACCCTCTTGCGAATATTACCCTGAACCCCGCTACAGCTTCCTTCCCCAGCTTAGCCTTGGCTGATCAGTCTATTGACCTAATGAACAACATCACGGGCAGAGCTATTGGTTTGGCCAACCCCAATGCAAACCCACAGCAGCTAGCCCTGAAGGTCTTGGATCAATTCCACTCTACCGGGTTGTGGGTAGCCACAGCAAACGCTGATGGTACATACGGCATGACACAGCTTAAGTTGACCACTACACAGTATACCCAAGCTAAGGCTGCAATCCAAGCGCGTAACGCAAATGGCTTCACGGGTGGCGAACAGAAGCGTCGCGATGAGATTAGACGGAATGCTCAAAGGCTTGAATGGGGTCCCAAGTTGTAAAGTCATCATGATGACGATCCGTTTGCCCATTGCGGGCTTGCTTGCCATCTGCATTATATGGTTGCCTTCCTGTACACAGCAACCGAGCTTCGATGAGATGTTAGGTACTGCTTATGAAAGCAAGTGCGCGCAAAGCACCCCATGCCGCATAAATGTCTCCGACGTGGTTGGCTTTGCATGGGACACCCTCTTGGTTGCGAACTATCTCGTGCCCAACGACTCCTTGTCTGTGATCTTGCATACCCCAGTGGTGCGGAAGGAGTCGTATAGTAGCGTCCTCGCTTTTAAGCATGCCGGACGCTTGATCTTCATGGAAGAGCACAGCAACGACTTTAGTTCAATCCCAGAGGGCCATGCAGTCATCGACATCAGTGGCAACTATGCGCTCTTCACGCCCTCAAATGCTGTTTTTACTGTACGCAGTGAACAACGTCCAGAAGGCGGGTCATACTACATGCTACGCCCTTGAACTCGCGGGTAATGTGCCAGTCCGTCACTTTTGCGTTTAGGTCATTCCAGGATACACGACCAGTGCGGGTTCCAGCATTTGGCAACAAGGTTCGCTGACCCTGCTCCCGTACCACTCCGTGGTCGGAACAGCGCTAAACCGTCTTTCTTCAAGGGTATTTCTCCCTAAGTGTTCCAGAATGTCACCTGCCTGCGTGCAACCTGCTAGGTTCGGGCGCATGAAATGTTCCCAGTGCGATGGACAGTGCGTGCGAAAAGGCATGCGCGGCGGCGTGCAACAATTCCGGTGCAACGCCTGTGGGCTCTACCAGCGCGAACTCTATCGGTACAAGGCCTACGGTAGGGATGTGGATCGCTGGATCATCGCCTTGGTGAAGGAGAGTTGCGGCATCCGCGGCATTGCACGGCTCATGGGTCTATCGCCCACTACGGTGATCGCCCGCATCAAGCGCATCGCGAAATACCTGCGTCCTAACCTGCCGATCCGAACGCGGCGCAGTTATGAAGTGGATGAGATAGCGACATACTGCCGGAACAAGAAGAACAGGGTGTACCTGGCGTATGCCTTTGACCGTGCCGAGCGCCGCGTGGTGTCTATAGCGGTCGGTCGAAGGACGAAGGCCATGCTGGCACCCGTGATCAACACCTTGCAACTGGCCGATGCGCGCACCATCACCACCGACGGTTTGGACATCTACCGTTCTCTCATTCCGGCCGCTATCCATCGGGTGAAGGAGTTCGGCATCAACCGGATCGAGCGGCACAACCTGACACTGCGGACGCACCTGAAGCGCTTGGGGCGTAGAACGTTGTGTTACACGAAGTCCTTGGCGATGCTCCGCGCTTGTGCAGCGATCGGGTGTTGGGGATGAGCACGAACCTATGAACGGCAACACAGGCTCTGGCCAGTTGGCGTGACGCCGCGATACGGGGATCGCTTGCCGCCTAATCCGCCTTGACGGCGCAAATGTTGAAGGTCTGATCGCCGTGGGCGATGCGCACTACATAAAGGCCCACAGGTTCGCCCGCAAGATCGATCCCGACACGCACGGGTCCGCTGCCAGCGACCGTATTGGTACGCACCAAGCGCCCTATCGCGTCCAGCACATCCACGCGTACTTGCCCAGTAGCGTTGAACTGCAGAACGGTCCGTTCCGAGAAGGGATTCGGTGCAAGCGTTGGGGTAATGGCATTGTTCTCTTGCACGCCCGCGCAGATGTCCACGACGATTTCCTGTGAAGCCGTACCGGGACACTCATCGGGTAACGCACTGGTGAGGGTCACGGTCCATGTCCCTTGTCCCAAAAGCGAAGGATCGAAAACGGTGGTGGCGCCATCGCCACTCACGGCTCCTCCCCAAATGCCCGGTACCGATCCGATCAGATCCACTGGTTGGGCCGTTGTACACAAGGTCGCGACCGGGTCGATCGTCACGTTCGTGACGGCACCAACGTTGCCGACAATTGGTTCGTTCTCCAGCACGCAGCCGCGCGGATCGGTGTAGGTGTAGTGTACGATAAACGGCCCCGTTGGCATTCCGGATGGCTCTAGCAGGCCATCGGTTGCTATCGGTGTATCCCAAACACCACCGGCGGGCGAAGCGGAGAATCGAACGGTCGCATCGCTGTTGCAAATAAGCAGGTCTTCGGTATCCCAGCCCACGGTCGCCACGGAAGCCAACTCAATGGATGTGGCGGATTGTGTGGCGCAGCCTTCGGGCGAGCTGGCGAAGTAGCTCAGGAGATGCACGCCTGGACCAACGGCGACCGGATCCAATTGCCCATCGCTTACCCCATCGCCGCTCCAAACGCCACCTTCAGGAAGGGCGCCAGATAGTTCGATCGGCAAGCCATCAGCACAATGCACTGGGATGGGCGCGAAACTGATGACGGGTTGTTCTCCAACGACCACTTGTATGGTGTCGCTATTCCCACATTGGTTCTGCGCGAAGGGCACAACGGTCATGATCACCTCGTACGTGCCCGGTCCCTGGCTCGGGTCGAAGTACGCTTCGGTGAGCGTTGAGCCACTGATATCGCCGCTCCAGCTGACGTTGAACGGTGGTGCGGCCGATGGCAGAAGTGTTTGGACCGGGTCGCCGGAGCAGAACGGGCCTGCTGGGGCGATCGCTGCGGGTAGCGTATTCCAGCGTTCGATGGGGCCGCGAACATTGGCACAGACGGTACCGCTGGCATCGGTGTATTCACACCGCACGTACCCACCGTTGAAGAGGGCGGGGTCCAGGATGCTGCTGCCATCCATCCCGTACCAGACGGAAGAGATCGGTCGCGCCTCCAGTTGGATCGGCTCGTCTGCAGAGCACAGCACGTCGGGAACGGTGGTGAGGATCGTCGGGCGTTCGATCAAGCGAATGCTCGTTTGTGCAGCAAGGGCGCAGCCTTGGTCCTCGTACGCCACATGCGTCACGGGCAGATCCACCGTAGTACCGATGTTGGCACGGAACAAGAGGTCGTTCGAGATCTGGTAACCGTACCATCGCCCACCGACCGGGATGCCATCGGGCAAGGGAACAGGGCCACCGGCCATGCACAGGGTATCCAGCAACGGAAGTTCGAGTGTAGTGGTGGAAGCGGCCAGCGTGTTGGGATACCACGAAACGTCACTATCGGTGCTGATCACCAGATCGTCCCCACCGTCACCGTCAAGATCGGCGAGGATCACATCCTGTCCGCGCGGAAGGCCAGGGAGATCATTGCTGAAAGGGAAACCGTTCAGCAGTGGAACGAAGCTGTTCCATTTCACAGCCAAGGCCGGATTGGCGGGAACGAAGACCACGGATGCCCCGATACCGCACGGCGATTTGCCGAACACGCCATTGCCACTGGTCGTCCAGGGTTCGATCACAAGTTCTTCGAAGGAGAGTATACCACCTTCTTCCAAGCCATTGCGCAACCAATGCACGGCCGGTCCACGGCTCTCGGCAAGGTCCAGGTCGCCATCACCATCCACATCAATAAGCTGTGGCGCGCGGTAAGGATAAGAGGGAGGGCCATCCGGGATCGGCAATGTATCCACCTCCCAAGCAGTGCCGATGCCCGCAGTATTCCGGGCGAGGATCAATACATCGTTCTCGGCACGCAGGACAACATCCAGCCCACCCACGAGGTCCAGGTCTGCAACGGCGAGCAGTGATGAGGGACTACCTTCATGGATTTCCGGTAGCTCAACAAGATCATCGAAACCCGATGCCGTACCAGGGAACCAACCGAACCCGGCACCACCCGGGAACCAAAGTGTGACGAGCAGGTCCTGGAAGCCGTCGCCATTGATGTCCGCTGCCGCCAGCGCTTCAGGTGCCCCTGGCGTTGGAAGTGACATGCCCGGTGTGGCAAAGTTCCCCGATCCATCGTTGAACAACACTTCGACATGATCCTCTTCCGTGGATACGAGGACGATATCGGGATCCAGGTCACCATCCACGTCGGCCAGCAACGATGTGCGGCATTCCCCCGAAATGGAGGTGATGGGTTGTGCATTCCCGAGATCACCAGCCCCATCGGTATTCTCGAACCACTTCAAGTGGTGCTGATCGAATACGCCGAACAGGTCCAGATCGCCGTCGGCATCAATGTCCGCCGATTGCATCTTGGCGGATCCGCCGAACGGATGAACGGTGCGCGGTGCGCCGAACTGTGCGACAGCCGATAGGCCGAAGAACACGAACGCCAAAAGACCGGAACTGCGGAGAGAAATGGGCATGGTGAAGGACGCCGAGAACACGAGGCGTACTTGGGACCACGAATGTAGTGGGAACGAGCAAGGTGGGGGCCGCTCCGGGGCGGTTGACCGGTCAGGTCGGATCGGGCTCTTTACTGCGGATCCGTATTAAGCGCACAGCACGGGGATACGGGCGTCGTTGGCCAGCATGCGTTCCTTTTCCGCATCCGCGATGTAGCGGTATTCATCGGAGGCACTGGACATGATGGCGATGCAGCTTTGCCCAATACGTTCGGCGTAGCGGATCGTCGGTTCCGCAAAGCCGATGCTGAAGGTCGAGCTCGGCTCGTTCACTTCAATGCACCGGACGCCTTCGCCCTTCAAGCGGTCCAACATCTTCTGTTTGTTCGCCAGCAACACCTCCGAAGGTTCCTCCATGGGCCGCAAGAGGTGGTACACGTGTACCTCCGATCCGAAGGCTTTGGCCAGCGCGCAGACCAGGTCCAACAGCCGATCGATCTGCGAATGCGCCGCAACGGGTAGCACGATCCTTTCCAACAACTGGTCGGTCGGGGTGCCTTCTTGTACCACCAGTGCCGGGATGGCGGAATGCCGCACGAGTTTTAGGATATCGGCACCGAAAAGCTTCTGGCGGATCCCTTGCGGGCCGTGTGTGCCGAGAACGAGCAGGGAGTGTTCGTGCCGCGTCTCTTCGGCGATCACCTTCATGAAATCTCCTTCGAGGAGCTTGTAGGTGATCCTGTCGTTCCCCTTTCCTTTTGCAGCTTGCGCGTGCATGGCGTCCAAGACGTGGTCCTTTCCCTCGGCTGTTCGTTCGGCCTTCATCAGCACATGCAAAAGGGTCACCTGGGCACCGATCCGTTCTGCGGTCAATACGGCAGCACGTACCGCTTGATCGGCGGCAGGTGTCAGGTCCGTGGCGCAAAGAAGGTCCTTGTCGAGCATGGGTCTTGCGTGATGATCGCTACGAATGTACCGCATCCCCGAACAGGCTTTATACCAATTCGCAGTAGAAGATCGCCCAGTTTACTTGCTCTTTTTCCGCATTCCTTCTCCGCGAAGGTCACACCGTAGGCACCGCTACGCTGCGACCTTCTTGTATCGGCCTGCGAGAAAATAGCTGCGCATCGTTGGACGCCATTCTACTGCGAGATGGTATTAGCATCCAAAGCATGGTGGATCCGTGGTGTCCTTTCCGTGCGTATTGCCATCGTTCACAGGATTACCTTGCCTCCATGTCTTCAATTTCCATGCGGAGCATCTTGTCCGCAGTGCTTTGCACGGGTGTCGCCTTCGCAACGACCACGGCCCAGACCAACATTGAATTCGTCGGACACTTGTCCTACGCAGAGCTACACAACAGTGAGTTGGCGAACCTGTGGGGCTATACCGATGAACTGGGGAACGAGTATGCTTTGGTGGGCGTGAACGGTACGGATCCCGGAACGGGCGGTCTTTCCGTTGTGGACCTCAGCGATCCGGCGGATCCCCAAGAGATCTTCTTCCTGGCAGGGCCTGCATCGCGTTGGCGCGAGATCAAGGTGTGGAACGATCACGTATACATCACTACCGAAGCGGAGAACGGAGGGCTTACGATCGTGGATCTCTCCCCACTGCCGGAGAGCACGGCATTGCCATCCGCGGTGTACCAGGATCCCAACTGGGACAATTCACATGCCCTTTTCATCGACGAGAATGGCCGGCTGTACATATTCGGAGCGGGAACGGGGAATGGTGGCGCGATCATGTACGACCTCACCCAGGACCCCATGGCCCCGGTCGAAGTGGGCCGCTTCGATCCATCTTACATACACGATGGGTTCGCACGTGGCGATACCTTGTATGCGGGACATATCCTGAACGGCTACTTCACCATCGTCGACGTTTCCGATCCCGCCGCTCCAGTACAACTTGGCCTGCAGACCACGCCGAACGCGTTCACGCACAACGTTTGGTTGGATGCCAGTGGCGACCACTTGTACACCACGGACGAGCGCACCAATGCGTATGTCGGCTCCTACGATATCAGCGACCCCGTTGACATCCAGTTCCTGGACAAGTTGCAAAGCGATCCCGGGTCCGGTGCCATTCCACACAACACCTATTGGCTGCCGAGCGGCCACTTGGTGCAGAGCTACTACACATATGGCGTTTCCATCTATGACGCATCCCGTCCGGACAACTTGGTGGAAGTGGGGCACTACGACACGTCGCCGATCTCCGGTGGTGGGTTCTTCGGAGCGTGGGGTGTCTATCCGTTCTTCTCTTCGGGCCGATTGATCATCTCCGATATCGAGGAGGGTTTGTTCGTACTCGATCCCACCTACGTGCGCGCCTGTTGGTTGGAAGGAGCCATCACCAATTCCGTTTCAGGAGCGCCGGTTGCGCAGGCCCGACTGTCCATTGAAGGAACGAATGCCCTTGATGTGACCGAGGTGGATGGGCTCTATGGGACAGGCCATGTGCAGGCAGGCACCTATGTGGTCACCGTGACAGCGCCGGGATATTATCCTGCCACGATCGAAGGTGTGGTACTGGCGAATGGCGTTGTCACAGTCCAGAATGTTCAACTGGATCCGTTGCCGATCTATCATCTGTCAGGAACGGTGCGGTCTGCTGGCTCACTGGATCTTGTGGAAGGCGCCCAGCTCTGGGTCGTGAACGATACATACACGTTCACCACAACGACCGACGCGGACGGAACATTCTACCTGCCTGTCATCTATGATGGTAGCTACGAATTCACCATCGGGCGTTGGGGCTGGCACACGGCGTGCCCTGCGGATCTTGTGATCGACGGTGCGGACATCACCGACAGGGTGATCGAGCTGGAACAAGGTTATGCGGATGACTTCGCGTTGGATCTCGGTTGGCAGGTCAGCAGTACGGCGTCACGGGGTGCGTGGGTACGTAGCATCCCGGTAGGTACTTCCCTGGACGACGTTCCCGCGAACCCGGCCGCCGATGTATCCAACGACTGCCGCGGATACGCATTCGTTACGGGCAATGGCGGTGGCACTGCAGGTGCTGATGATGTGGATGAAGGAGGCACCTTGCTCACTTCTCCGCTATTCGATGCCACCGGAATGGAAGACCCGCATGTGCGGTATCACCATTGGTTCTTCGATGGAGAAGGGAACTCGGTAGCGCCTGCGGGCGATGCCTTCGTGATCTCGTTGACCGACGGGGCCGATACGGTGGCGATAGAGACCATCACGGCAACAAGCGGTGCAATGTCCTCGTGGGTCTTCAGCAACGTCCGTATCGCGGATCATATCGCCCCGACCACCACGATGCGCCTGCTGGCCTATACCGCCGACATGGCACCCAACAACGACTATCTGGAAGCCGCATTGGACGACTTCTCGATCGTACCGATGAGCACCACGGGAATTGTGGGACCTGGAGTGCTTACCCGGATGTTGCTGTGGCCCAACCCGACCACGTCGCAATGCACCATCCAACTTCCAACGGGTATGGAGGCGAACATTGAAGTACTGGACGCAGTAGGTCGTGTGGTACGGACCGGGCTTCGCACCTCCGCTGGGCGCTTGTTCCTGGTCATGGACCTACCGAACGGGAGCTATGTGATCCGCGCGAGGACCACGAAGGGTGCCTTGTTCGTGGAGAAACTGGTGGTAGGCTGAGCGGACTATTTCCGCTTCTCGGGAGCACCGCTGGTATCGCAGTTCTCCTTGATCAGGCGCTCCACTTCCTCCACGCCGCCCAATGCCTTGGCAAGGGTGAGGTCTTCGCAGGCCTTGCCGCCCTCTCCTTTGCGCAGATGCAGCATGGCACGTGTGCGAAGTGCGAACGGGTTCGCGGGATAGGAGCGTAAGCTTCGCTCCACATCGCTCCACGCTTCCTTCTCCCGGTCGAGTTTCATGTACACATAGGCGCGGTTGCTCAAGGCCACGGGCTCATCCTTGTCTATGGAGAGCGCTTCTTCGATCATGGTCAATGCCTCATCGTAACGGCCAAGCATGGTCAACTCGAACCCGCGGTTGCTCCAATGACCGACTTGCCCGGGTTCGATGGAGCAGAGTTGTTCCAATACATGCAACGCATCCTCATGCCGCCCCTCCTGGTCGTACAGGCGCCCCAAGACCTTCAACGCTTCGGGATCCGTGGATGAACCGGCCAGACCCTTTTCGAGGTCATCGATCGCCGTGCTGTAACGCTTCAACTCGCTGCGTGCTTCGCCCCGCAGGATCAGTGCCTGGGCTTTCAGCAGGGGCTGTGTGGCGAGATCGTGGGCCTTGGTGGCGTGGTGTTCGGCCTTGCCGGGATCTTCCGCGCGCATGGCGTAGAGGCCGCGTTGGTAATGGGCATTGGCCGAGGTACTGTCCTTGCGCAACGCTTGCTCCACATCCATCAGGAAACGATCCATGCGGTCCATCACGAACCACGCCTGCGCCCTGGCTAGATAGCTTGTCGCGCTGGCGTCCTTCGCGATGGCCTTGTCGAAGTACTCCAATGCACGTTGGGGCTTCTCCAGGTCCAGCAGCGAATCGCCCTTCAGGATCAGTATGCGTGCCTCTTGTGCACAGGCGGTTCCACCACTTCCGATCCAGAGCACGGCCACCAAGAGGCTCGTGGACAGGAGGGATGTACGGCGGAGGAAGTGCATGCGAAGGCCGCAAAGGTAACGGGTCATGGATCGTACGGGCTTGTATTTGCCCGAAGGCCACTGTCCTATCGCGGATGGGGCACCATGTCCAGATCGGCGAAGCGCTTCGCTTGGTACAGGAACTGCCCGGCCATGGCCACCATCGCTCCGTTGTCCGTACAGTACGCTAACGGGGGGATGTGTACGGCCCAACCTTCCCTCTTGGCCAATTGCTGCACTTGTTCGCGCAGCCCGCTGTTCGCACTCACCCCACCAGAGATGGCGATCCGCGGAACGCCCAAGGTGCGCCCTGCCTTTTGGAGCTTCCGGAGCAGGATGTCGATGATGCATTGTTGTAAGGAGGCGCACAGATGTGGCAATTCCCGTTCCACAAAAGCCGGGTCGCTGGCCTGTCCGGTACGGACCAGGTTGTAGAAAGCGGTCTTCACGCCACTGAAGCTCATATCAAGCCCCTCGATCCGTGGCGCCGGCAACTTGTAGCGGGTGGGGTCGCCATCGCGGGCGTTCTGGTCGATCAACGGACCGCCAGGGTATGGAAGCCCGAGCACCTTGGCACCCTTGTCGAATGCTTCACCCGCCGCATCGTCCAACGTGGTGCCCACCACCTCCATATCCAGCGGTCCACGCACGAGGACGATCAGGGTATGTCCACCGCTGACAGTGAGGTTGAGGAAGGGGAATTCGGGAACGGAGCGATCGTCGGCATCGCGTATGAAATGGGCCAGGACATGCGCCTGCATATGGTCCACGGCCAACAGCGGTATGCGCAAAGCCTGCGCGAACGAACGCGCGAAGCAGGCACCCACCAACAAAGCTCCGATCAAGCCCGGCCCTTGGGTAACGGCTACCGCAGAGAGATCACGTTTGTCCACACCGGCAATGCGGAGTGCTTCATTCACCACGGGGACGATATTTTCCTGGTGTGCCCGGCTGGCCAACTCCGGCACCACCCCACCCCAGAGCCGGTGTACGTCCTGCCCGGCGATCACGTTGGAACGCACCACGCCATCAACAAGCACGGCAGCGGCCGTCTCATCACAGGAGCTTTCAATACCGAGCAGGATGGTCGGGGAGGGCATGGTGGTGCGGGCTACTTTTGAGCACTTGGGCCCGTTCCTTGTAGAACTGCGGGCGAAACTAAGCGCAAGCTGGCAGCAAGAGCGATATACCGATGGTCCGCCCGGTTGATCCGTTGGGTTGGTGTACTGCTGCTGCTTATCGCGATACTTGGCGTTCTAACAGGCTTGTTGTTGCTATGGCCACCGGTCCAGAACAAGGTGGTGCATTGGCTGGGGAAGGAGGCCTCTGAAGCCCTCGGTACCGAGGTGCGCATCGGTCACGTCATGCTTACCCCATGGGGCCAACTCGAGTTCGATGACGTGTACATCGCGGACCTGGAGGGTGATACATTGCTTTATGCCGGTGGTCTCCGGGTAAAGGCCCTCCGCATTCATCCACGCGCACGGGTCTTCGTCGTCGGGGGCATACAGCTTAGCAACACGCGTTTCGAACTGGAGACCCCGAAAGGAGGCACCAAGAGCAACTTGACCTTGCTGCTGGACAAACTCGCGAGCAGTGATACAAGTTCCTCCGGCGCCGCATGGCGGATCCGTTGCAGGCGCTTCAACATCGAGGACCTCCATTTCTCCTTCAACAACACCAACACGGAGCGGATCCCGTTCGGCGTTGATTTCGAGCACGTGGATGTGACCCATGCGCACATCGCCGGCCGTGACCTCTTGGTCCAAGGTGATTCCATCCAAGCGCGGTTGTACCGTTTCCGCCTTCGTGAACAGAGCGGACTACAGGTGGATGAACTGAGCGGCCGCGCCAAGGTCAGCCCGCGTGGGGTTACCGTTGAGGATCTCGATCTGCGCACACCGGCATCGGAAGCCCATGGCAAGCTCATCCTTGCCACCGATGCCTGGAGCGATTTCAACGAATTCAACCAGCTGGTGCGCATGAAGCTGGACTTGGATACCGCGAAGGTCGACTTCGCTGATATCGCCTTGTTCGCGCCTGAACTGGAAGGTTTGCAGTACCCGATCCGGCTCAGCGGGCGCATCCGGGGCACCGTTGCCGAACTCAAGGGGCGCGGCCTGTCCGTCTCGTTCGGAGAGCATTCACAGTTCACGGGTAGTGCTGAATTCAGTGGCTTGCCGGACCTTGCCAACACGTTCATGGTGCTGGACATCACGGACCTGCGCACGGACCATCGCGATCTGGCCAACGTTCCTGTGCCTCCGTTCAAAAGCGGTGGCCGGTTGCAACTGCCCGCAGAGGTCATTCAGCTCGGCACCATCGACTTCTCCGGCAACTTCACCGGTTTCACGCGGGCATTCACGGCCTATGGCCGCACGGCAACGGCCTTGGGTGTGGTCAATACGGACATCAGTTACGAGCGCGACACGATCAGCGACATCTTCTCGCTCTCCGGGCGCGTGATCAGTTCCGGTTTCGATCTTGGTCCATTGACCGGCACCAGTACACTTGGACCCTTGGCGGCCAATTTGCGTGTCAAGGCCACGGGCCGTTCATTCTCAAAGTTGAAGGCTGACCTTGACGGCACCATCCCCATGCTTACCGTGAACGGGAAGCAGATCACAGGCATTGCTGCCAAGGGACGTTTGGAGCGCAACCTCTTCAACGGCGAACTCACCACGAACGATGAGAACCTCGCCATGCATTTCAAGGGGTTGGCCGATCTACGTGGCCGTTGGCCACTGGTGGATTTCGGCGCTGAGGTGGAGCACATGGACCTGCATGCCCTCGGCTTCGTGGACGAGCCAGGTTACAATTCGCTGAAGATGGACATCTCGGCGAAGGGCCGTTTCTCCCCGGACAGCCTGTTGGGTACGCTGGCCATGCACGATATCTCCTATTGCGTGGGCCGTAACGACCACGAACTCGGTGATGTATTCCTCCGGAGCGGGCGGGAGAACGGCCAGAACATCGTGGAACTGGATGCGGACTTCGCCAAGGCGCGTGTTACCGGGGAATTCCTTCCGACCCGTCTGGTGGACCTGGCAGCGAACACCGTGTACAGCGTATTCCCGGCATTGAGGAACGAAGTGGTCTATGTCCATGCCGACCAACGGTTCACCTTCGAGGTACGGACCGGCGAAAGCGATGCGATCCTGGACCTTGTTGCCCCGGGCCTGTACATAGCCCCAGGCAGCACGGTAACGGGGGCGTTGGACAGTCGCACGTTCGATATCGACGTCACGGCGCACATCCCCAGCATCCGCTACGGAACATCCTCCTTCGATTCGATGGAGGTGATCATGGACAAGACCTTGGACGTGCTGGTGTTTTCCGCGCGCAGCGAACGCCAGACCTTCAAGGACAGCACCTGGTTCAGCGGCACGTCCGCCCGTGGTATCGCCTACCAGGACGAAGTGGAACTGGCGTTGGGATGGAATGGTTCCAACGGAGGTACCAACGGACATCTGGACCTTACCGGCCAGGTGCGCGGCATGCGGTCCATCGATCTGGAGCTATTGCCCTCCACCTTGTTCTTCGGTCGTGGCAATTGGTCCAATCCCAACACGTCGCACATCACCATTGACTCCACTACGGTGGTCGTCGATTCCTTGGTGCTCTTGAACGAGGGTCAGCGATTGGCCCTTGGCGGAACGCTTTCCACCGATCCAACGAAAGCGATGGATTTCGAGCTGCACGATGTACGCCTGGAGAATTTGTCACCCCTGCTGAACGGGCCTGTTGTGCGTGGCACGGTGGGAGGGGATGGGCGCTTGTTCGACGTCTACGGGACGCCGTTCGCGACCAGTTATCTCTGCGCGGATAGTGTAACGGTGCAGGACAAATTGGTGGGCGATATCCGTTTCACAGCGGGGTGGTCGAAAAGCAAGGGCGGTGTCGAACTCAATGGGGCCATCACACGGGGCCCCGTCAAAGCCCTCGACTTCGTGGGCCGTATGTTGCCGGAAAAGGACAACCTCCTCGATATCGATCTGGTCCTCGACCGCTTCGACCTGACATTCCTGGAACCGTATCTGCCTTCTGCTATCAGCGAGATCCAAGGGCGCGTTACGGGGACAATCGATGTTACTGGGAACCTGGATCATCCGGAGGTGAACGGCATGGTCGACATGGAGAACGCAGGTCTGCGGATCAACTACCTCAATACCCTGTACACCTTCTCGCACCAAGTGAAGATCGCGCCGGACATGTTCGCTTTGGACCTGGTGGACCTGCACGATGAGGAAGGTCATACCGCGCGCATAGGTGGCACCATACTTCACAACGGATTGAAGGATTGGAACTTCAACGTGTGGGGGGAGATGAACAACCTCCAAGTGTTGAACACCACAGTGAACGACAATGACATGTACTATGGGAAGGCGTACGCCACGGGTTCGTTGGATGTGAGCGGTAGCGTGGATCTGCTGGAAGTGAACATCGATGCGCGCACCGCACCGGGCACCGATATCCACTTTCCTGTTGGTGGCAGCACGGAGATCTCGGACATCGGCTTCGTCCGTTTCACTTCGAGCGATACGCTCGACGAGGAGGAACAAGTGGTGGATCTTAGTGGGATCACCCTGGACATGAAAGTGGAGGTGACACCCGACGCGCGCTTCGAGCTCATCTTCGATCCCACGGTGGGTGATATCATGTCCGGCCGCGGTCGGGGGGATATGGAGATGAGCGTAAGCCAGGCCGGCGAATTCCGGATGCTCGGCCAGGTGGAGGTGACCGAAGGGGATTACCTGTTCACGTTGCGCAATGTGGTCAACAAGCGGTTCGAGGTTGTGCCTGGTGGACGGATCGTCTGGTTCGGCGACCCGTTCGATGCACAGCTCGACCTGCAAGCGTTGTACAGGGTCAGGGCCCCCTTGTACGACATCATGTTCGAGAAGAACGAGGCCTACAAGAAGCGTGTTCCGGTGGATGTCGTGATGCGCCTGCGCGACAAGCTGATGAACCCGGAGATCGGATTCGAAGTGCGCATGCCCACGGTGGATGAGAGCATCCGCACACAGGTGAACAGTGTATTGAGCACGGAACAGGAGTTGAACAGGCAGGTCTTCTCGCTCATCGTTCTCAACCGGTTCGTTCAACCGCAGAGCTATGCTGGCAGCGGGACCCCGGGAAGTGGCAGCACATTGGCGGGCACCACGACGAGTGAATTGCTCAGCAACCAGGTGAGCAACTGGCTGTCGAAATTGAGCGATGATTTCGATCTGGGTGTGAACTATCGCCCGGGCGACAATATCACACAGGATGAACTGGAAGTGGCCATGTCCACGGAGCTGTTCAATGAACGATTGTTGTTGAGCACAAACTTCGGCGTTACGTACGGGGCGCAAAGCACCAGCAACAGCAACACGCTGATCGGTGACTTCCAGTTGGAATACCTCCTCACGCCCGAAGGCCGCCTGCGCGCCAAGGTGTTCAGCATCAGCAATGATCGCAACCTCACGCGCTCCGATCAAGCCACCACCATACAAGGAGCAGGGGTGGCCTATCGCGAGGAGTTCAGTACGCTGAACGAGCTATGGCAGAAGCTGTTGAACAACTTCCGCAAGGACGAGAAGGACCGGAAGTTCGATTGATCACACGTCCTCCAAGCCGAGGTGGTGTCCCATCTTGCGCTTCTTGGTGAGCAGGTAATCGCGGTTGTGCACGTTCGCCTCGATCTCGATCGGGACGTTCTCCACGATCTCCAGCCCGTAGCCTACGAGGCCGGTCCGTTTCTTCGGATTGTTGGTGAGCAACCGCATCTTGCGTATGCCCAGGTCGTGCAGGATCTGAGCACCAACGCCATAATCGCGCGGGTCCATGTCGAAGCCGAGCATGGTGTTCGCCTCCACGGTGTCCGCGCCCTGTTCCTGCAGCTTGTAGGCCTTCAGTTTGTTCAGCAGGCCGATGCCGCGGCCTTCCTGTTGCATGTACACGATCACGCCGCGCCCTTCATGTTCGATCAGTTCCATAGCGCGATGTAATTGTGGCCCGCAATCGCATCGGCACGACCCGAATATGTCGCCGGTGACACACGAGGAGTGCACGCGAACGAGTACCGGGTCCTGTTCGTTCCATGTGCCTTTGATCAAGGCGAGGTGCTCTTCGCCCGTGGTGGTCTGCTTGTACGCCACGAGATCGAAATCACCGTACACGGTGGGCAGTTTCACATCCACCTGGCGTTCCACCAAGCGTTCGGTCCGCATCCGGTAGGCAACAAGGTCCTCGATGCTGATCAACTTCAGGTTGAACCGTTCGGCGATCACGCGGAGCTCCGGTAACCGTGCCATGGTGCCATCATCGTTCATGATCTCCACGATCAGACCGGCCGCTTCAAAGCCTGCCAGACGGGCCAGGTCCACTGCGGCCTCCGTGTGCCCCGTGCGCCGCAATACACCGCCGTTGCGCGCTTTCAACGGGAAGATGTGCCCGGGCCGCGCAAGATCGTCGGCCTTCGTTGCCGGGTCGATCAACGCGTACATGGTCTTGGAACGGTCCGTCGCACTGATGCCCGTGGTCGTTCCGCGTCCCTTCACATCCACGCTTACGGTGAACGGCGTTTCATGCAAGGCGGTGTTGTCGCTCACCATCAGGCCAAGCCCAAGCGCTTCGCAGCGGTCCTCGGTCAGCGGAGCACAAATGAGCCCGCGTCCGTGCGTGGCCATGAAGTTGATGGTCTCCGGCGTCGCATTCCGCGCGGCCGTCACGAAATCCCCTTCGTTCTCGCGGTCCTCATCATCCACAACGATCACCACCTTGCCGAGACGGATATCCGCTATCGCCTCCTCGATCGCATCAAAGCAGCCCTTCATGTATTGGGAATAGGCTGCGAAGTTAGGGATGTAGCGGTGGGTCGGCCCCGTGGAAGGGCGCCGTAACTGTGGCCGGCGCTGTGCGCTTCCACTGCCTTACTTCCGTGCGATCAACGGTGAAGGCCCCTTGATCATCTGATCGAGCGCATCAGCCGCCCTGTCCCAATCGAACCGTTCGCGCACGAACCGGTAACCGTTCCCGGCGAGTCGTTCCCGCGCGGTGTTGTCCGCCAGCAGGTCCAGGATGTGATCGGCGTATTCCTCCGGTGTATTGCCGATCAGGATCTCTTCGCCCACCTTGGCGCCAACAGCGTTGTTGGCCAGTGCGGAAGTGATGCACGGCATGCGCATGGACATGGCCTCCAGCAATTTGTTCTGCAGTCCAGTACCGATCTGCATCGGAGCGATGAAGATGCGTGCAGCGGCGTAGGAGGAGCGGATATCGCGCACCCAGCCAGAGACCTCGACCAAGGGATCGGTCCGTGCAAGGTCGCGCACGCTGGCACTGGGGTCCACACCGGAGATCAGCAGATTGGTACCCGGCCGTTTGCGCCGTACGATCGGCAGGACCTTCTGCACGAGGAACAGCACGCTATCGATGTTCGGCGGATAGTTCATGTTGCCGGTGAACAGCAGGTCGTAGTGCTTTTCCTGCTGCTGCTGTGGGGCGAAGTGCGCGGTGTCCACACCGTTCGGGATCACGGCGACCTGATCACGCAATGGGTGATAGATGTATTCACGGTCCTGGGCACTGATGATCACCGCATGGTCGAAGAGGTCCAGCATGAGGTTCTCGTAGCGGATCAAGCGGCGCGTCTCCGCTTGGAACAGGGGTTTCAAATGGAACGGTGCGTTCTCCGTTCGGCGCTCCATGCCCTTGGAAAGCGTGTCCATGTAGTCCAAGGTCTTCGGTAGGGTAGGATGTCCGCGCACGTATTCCGTGGTCCGGACCAGCTGGCACAGCACATGGTCCGGTCGCAGTTCGCGAATGGCACGGTCGATGGCACGTTGGGCCTTCGCATGGTGGAAATACGCCACCTGGAATGGGAGCCGGGCGAAGACAGCGGTCGCCAGTTTGATCAGGATGCGCCAGCGTGGTACGCGGATGACATCGATGTACGTACAGAACTGTCGCAAATGGGCGATATGTGCGGGATCGGTAGGCCCGTCACTGAGGCAACAGAGCAGGATCTCGTGCTTGCGGGCCAGTCGCACCATGAGGTGGTACGCGCGCAACTTGTCGCCTTTCTCCAACGGATAGGGCACCCGGGAAAGCAGGACCAGCAACTTCATGCCGATCGCAAGCGGTTGTAGAACGTTACGAGGTCCTGTACGATGTGGGTATCGGAGTACGAGTTCTCCACGAGTTTGCGGGCCTCGTTCCCGAGCATCCGCCGATAGTCGGGAGATTCATCCAAGGCCACGATGTGCGCCGCGAATTCAGTCGCGTTGCGGGCGATGAGGATGTTGAGGCCTTCGGTGTGATCGATGCCTTCCGCGCCGATGGGTGTGGAGATCACCGCCTTGCCCAAGGCCATTCCTTCGATGATCTTGACGCGCATGCCCCCGGCGGAGAACAAGGGCACCACCATGACCTGGCGTGCGCGCATGTAGGTGAGGGCGTTCTTGACCCGCCCGCGTATCCCTACG
>Ga0075163_10000638_pt1 | contig 45513 bp, 37 predicted proteins | sample JI1023141ADNA_FD_71478 | JGI IMG/M metagenome (GOLD analysis project Ga0075163, IMG submission 71478) | Wastewater effluent complex algal communities from Wisconsin, to seasonally profile nutrient transformation and Carbon sequestration -... | ecosystem: Engineered > WWTP > Effluent > Algae...
CAATCTGGCCAAACTCGCAGCCTGAGTAACAGACCACTTTTTAAATCACAAAATTCAACCAGCAATATTCAAGAACAATGAAATGAAAGAGGCTGACTCACTTTTGAGACAGCCTCTTTTAGTTAAGGTCAAAACATCTCAGCCCTGAAAGGGCGTAATACTTTGGTAGACCTCACACATTCAATATTATCGAATAACGATCTTTTGAGTGACCACCTGATTGCCTTGTCGCGCGCGCAACACATAAATACCGGCAACGGGTGTTACAACCGTAATTCTCGTTTCGTCCTGTTGTGATTCTGTCTCAATAGAAAGCGGCTTGCCGGTAAGATCAAGTAATTGAATTTGATTTAAATCTCCGGCTGCGTAAAACACGCCTGCGTTTGGATTGGGATAGGCACGAATGGTTTTGGTTTCCGGAACGCCACTAATCACTTCACCATTACCTTTACCAAATACGGGTCGTATCATCAGGCTGCCAGCAAGTTCATCTTCTTCCCAGGCGCCATTTAGGTTTACAAAAATTTTTCCGGGCACTTCTGTGTTTTTGTCTAACCCAACTGCGATTAATGCACTTCCTAACTGGCGCCAGCCTATATGAAAGAAATCGCGCACGCTAATTGGCTCTGGTAGCGTTACCCGCCAGAATTTATTAAACGAATTGCGTTGTATTGGAACTGTGCCGGTATGCAGAATATCAGAAGTGGAACTCGTAAGGTTTTTCCAAATCTGTAGTTGAATGCTTTGGCTCGATTCATCACCAAACCGTGGGAAGTAAAAATCGATGGCTACAATGGTGTCGGGCTCGGTGGTAAGCATATCAAAACGATAGGCCACTTGCGCTCCGGCTTTATTTAAACCCGCGCCATATTCTGCTTCGCCATCATCGTAGGCGTAGTAGTTGGAGAGGGCGTAGGTGGCGCGAGTGGTGTCATTCGAAACGAATTTTATTGGTGCAAACACGGGCGTATCGTAGTCAGCTTCTGCAATAGGCTTAGGGATGTCGTCAGCAGAGGTGATAACTACACGTAATTCAATGAATGTTGAATCAGCCGTAGGGTTTAAAGAGGTAGGATCTGGTAAAGTCTGAATTGTCATTGTAGGGAATTGTCCATAAGGTACTCTTATAGTGCCAGTATTAACATCAAGTGGTGTTAGGCTAACAGACTGTACTTCGTTTTCATATGAGGTTATAGTTACTTGAGATGAATATCCAACTGGTTGGTCATCGTCTGGAGGAATTTGATCTGTTCGAAGTGTAGTAATTTTTAGTGATGGGTTCTTAAGTACAACTGCAGGGTCATTAAAAAAATGTTTAATCGGAACTGCACGATAATTCTGAAAGAGTGAAGTTAGTGGTTGCGAAACCGTACGATCAGGGAATAATGGAAACACAGGAGCAACCTGCGATTTGCCATTACTCACATACACATAATCCACATGCCACGTATCATAAGGCCCCGACAAGCGCGCAAAGTTTTGAAACCGGAATTGAAAAGCATCGTGAAAATATTCAGCACCGGTTATTGGAATAGTTACCCGAATAAATTGATCGGCCGCTAATGTGCCGTTGTTTTCGATTGACCATACTTGGCTCCACACTCCCAGGTTGTTCTTAAAATGTAAACTCAGCAAATCTCCGGCATCGGGTGCTTCGCCCCGGCCTTTGAACTGATAAAAAAATGTAATGGCCACGTTGGTACGATTGGCAACCGCTACTTCATCTAACTTAAGTGGTGCCGAAACCATCTTATCAGCAAAACCTTTGGCCAACACATCGTTTACACTGTAGGGTTTTCCTAAACTATCCAGTCCATCAAACGTGGCTACGTTTAAAGAAGGCGGATTAATACCTAACCCTGAATTGATCCACACTGAGTTGGCATATTGCCAGAGGTTCGCATTGGCTACTCCGTTTTTTATCGTAGCAAAATCATCCCAGAAGGGAAGCGATAACGGTGTAATGTCTTCGGTCCTTTTATTAGTCGCTGCCGGTTTAGTTACTTCTTTGTGAATAGGGGTTAGCACCAATTGGCCGCTGGCCGAGGTGGTTAGAATAACGAATACAAAAAGGGCGAAAAGCCTCACTGATTTTATTTTAACTCGTTGTCTTCCGTATCTGTTTCTTCTTCTCCTTCTTCTTCAGGTTCGGTATAACCTTTCGGGCCAATCCAAATATCAACCGGATCGCCTACCCGAACAGAATCGCCCGCAGCCGGATATTGTTTAAAAACGAAAATCTCTATTCCGGTAGTATCTACATCAGTCGGGATTTGTACACTGCCGAGATACAGATTCCAGCCCATCAGTTTAAACTTGGCGGTTTCTAACTGATCGCCCACCAGGTTGCCTATGGTAAAATCAGCGGGGCCATTGCCATCGCCCACCACCAGATCAATTACTGAGCCTTTGGTTATAGCGGTGCCGGGTTCAATCTTCTTTCCTTCGTATTGCATTTCTAAAACAAAATTGCGGAAGGGACTAGGCTTGTAGAAAATCCGGCCGCGTTTCAGATCAAGACTTTTTAAAACCACATCGGCATTCACGAGCGAGCGCTCAGCCAGTTCGGGCATGGGTAACGTGGGTGGTAAAACCCGGTTAAGCGAAACATACACCACGCGATTTTGTTTCACCAATGAACCTGCATGTGGAAACTGTCGCAATACAGCAAGTGCTGGATGATCTGCGGAATAAGATGAATCATTTACTGCATACCGAAGCTCGTGTTTGGTTAAAAACTCTTCCAGTTCTTCTACGTGAACACCGGTAAGATCAGGCACGGTAATCGATTCGCCATGATTAGTGGTGGAAGGCAGATAGATATAAAAATAAATCACACCAATCAGCAACAGCACCGCCACCGGTATAATAATGGAAAGTAGCAGACCACCAACCGAACCCTTTTTTAAATATTGCTTCAACTTCATATTGAAAATTTACGAGGTACTATTTGCAAGGTACGAATGGACGGTTTCCGTAACAGATATTGAAATCATATTTCTTTCTGTTTTACTTATTGCTTTGTATAACTTGGTTATTCGAAATTAAAAATTTAAAGCCGATTGAAAGTTACGCTCTACCCGTTTTGATTTTTTGTACCGCGTTAGTGCAAGGTCAGCTAATTTACTAATCAGATCGGTAAACGAAATGCCCCGTTCTTTCCACATCATCGGAAACATACTGGAGTTGGTAAAGCCCGGTATGGTGTTTATTTCGTTTACATAAACTTTACCCTCAGGTGTAAGAAATAAATCCACCCGCGAAAAATCTTCGCAGCCTAAAGCCTGGTAAGCTTTAACTGAAACTTCGCGAATACGTTCGGCAATAGATGCTTCTAATTTAGCGGGCACATCAATGATAACGGCATCGCCATCAACATACTTGGCATGGAAGGTATAGAACTCGTATTGTTTGATAATGATGATTTCACCTGGTAACGATGCTTGTGCCGGCTCGTTACCGAGAATGGCACATTCAATTTCTCTGCCGGCAATAAATTCTTCAAACAGAATGCTGTCATCGTATTTGTACGAATCTTTTACAGCAATTTCAAAATCGTCTTTTGATTTTACTTTCGAAACACCTACCGAAGAACCGAGGTTCGATGACTTTACCATAAACGGTAAGCCAATACTACTCACCACTTCTTCAAATGAATATTGCTTTGCATCGGCAAAATGCGAATGCAAAAACTTATTCACCGGCAATCCGGCTTCTTTTAATAAACGTTTGGCCACCAGCTTGCTCATCGACATAGCCGAACCACTTACTCCGGTTCCAATCATGGGTATGTCCATCGCTTTAAGCAAACCTTGTATGCTGCCATCTTCACCATCGGTGCCGTGCAGTACTGGAAAAACAAGATCAACCGAAAAGCTTTTGCCCGATGCGGTGGTAAAAACCGGTGCCCCGGGATTAAGCGCTAATGAAAGTGGTTCGCCTTGTTCTATTTCTTTGCTTACCGTTTCGGTTTTATACCACACTCCGCTTAGCGCGATGCCCACGGGAATGGGTTCGAAACGATTTTTGTCGATGTATTGAAAAATATTCCGGGCCGAATTGATCGAGACTCCGTGTTCAACGGAGCGACCTCCGTACAAGATTGCAATTCGTGTTTTAGTCATGCTAAATTAAAACTCAAAGATGTTCAAATTACTTAAGGTTGACAACCCTTTACGGACGAATGAAATTCAGGTTGCGAACCTACAAGGTCATTAATATACATGATGAAAAATGACAATTCTGGCTCCTTAGGAGCCACCCGAAATTCCGTTCTGGTAATGTTCCATAATGATTAGGAGGCTCCGCTGGAGCCTAACCGGACTAATTTTATTGTGCTACAATCAGGGCGGCTCCGCTGGAGCCTAAGCCAATAATTCAAATCGTATTTTACAAATAGGCCGATGCATTTGTAGCAATTATAATTAATCTCCGTAAAGCAGTGAAAGTATTTTCGGCTTTTAAATATCCCTTTGCTCCGTAGGAGCAACCTGTTTGTAGCAAATAAAATCCAACGTAGTTATGGCTCCGGAGGAGCCGCCTATAATTTTCATTCCGTTTGCATTAGATTAATAGATATGTCCTAATGGGAGTTTCAGATTGGAGTAAGCCTGTTCATCGGGTTAACCAAACCCGTTCGGCCCCGGCCACATTTCCGGCTTGTACCTGAACTATGTAAATGCCCGAGCCTTGCGCTACCGTAATCTCGTAAGTCTGATTCAGTACATCTGTAAGTTGATTAGAAAGAACCAGTTGCCCCACCGAATTATAAATGCGCAACATAGCATCTGATTTTTCTTCCAGATTAAACGTTACAAAAACATCTGTACCGGAGCCATACACTTTAACCTTATCTTCAATCTGTACCGGAAACATGTTATCGCTGATAAAAAATTCGATGTTGTCGATAAACAAGTTGTTGCCGTTATCGGCTGTAGCCACAAACGCGAGGCGGGCTTGCGCATTACCGGTAAGTGAATTGAGGTTGATAGACTCACGAATCCAATCATCAGGAACAGCCGGAAGCCAATAGACGGTAGATTCAGCGGCAGAAAGCGATTCGCCAGCCTGATCGTACAGCACAACGGGGTAAGTTTGGCCGCAGTCGGTTGAGGCTAACACGCGCAAGCGTTCATTGCCATTACTTCGTGTTGCATAGCTTACATCAAAAAATACACTCGCTTTATTGGTGCGCGATAAATCTAAGACTGGTGTAGCTAACCAGGTTTCTTCACCGCGATTTGGATTGCTGAATGCCTGAAAACCTAACGAACTTTTTTTGTTGGTGGATAAAGTACTCCACACATCAGCATCGCCCTGACTGATAATCGACCAATCATCGAATGTTGTATCAAAATTTTCGCGAAGCGGAATAGTTTGTTGTACGGTATTCAGCACACGCGTAACGGCTACGGTGTTGTTATCCGGATTTGAGTCAAACAATCCATTAGGTTCGCTGATTGTAAATGAGACGGTATTTTGTCCCGATACAAAAGGCAATGCGGTGAGGGTAAAAGATTCTTCACTTCCGGCATCAATTCCGCCAACACTGGTTAAAGTTTGTGTAGCACGAGCCTGTCCGTTTAAGGTTGGCTGAACTTTAAATGAGTTGATGGTAACCGAACCCATATTCTTTACACGAATTATTGGTGCGGGTTGCGTCACGCATGTTACTGGTCCGGGGCTTTCAATTGTGAGTATGGCCAGGTCAAGCGAATTATCCGTGGAGATAACCACATTATCAAGATACACATTGTTGCCATAAGCATTGGTAACTTCAAACGCGATCTGAATTTTATTGCCAATAAAATTCTGAAGCGAGATAACTGAATTCTGCCAATGTGCTGCCGAAGTGGGAACAAACGAAGATGTGGTAGATGGTGCTGTAGCGAGCGCACTTCCTTCCAGATTTAAAACTTCAGTAAACGTGTTGCTGAAATCGCACGCAGTTGAAACCAGTACCCGCAGCCGCTCCGGATACGATGAGTTGAACAACGCATAAGCGCGATCAAATCGAAGAAAAGCAGTAGTGGCTGTTGTTAAATCCAATACGGGTGTAATCAAACGATCAATGGCCCCTTCGTTTTCATAATCGTAACAGTTTACATACATCGCGTTACCATTGGTGCTGGTGTTGCGCAAACTCCATTGAATACCGGCATCGGGATTGTAAATACTCCAGGTAATGGGAATGCTATTAAATACTTCTGATACAGGCAGCGATGTACTGGCAGGCACTGATGTAGAGATGGTGAGCAAACTGTTTTGCGGACGTTGGTCAGCCACACCGTTAACTAACAACACTTCAAATTCGTAATTAACGGTTCCTGAATTTTGCGTTACCGGATTAAAGGAAAATGTAGTAGTAGCAAGATTGGCCAGGTTAGGTGCAAAGTCTTTTGTTTCAAGAACAGCGCCATTGATTTTAAGTTGAACTCTGGCGGTGCTTGCTGTGGTAGTGCCAATATTCTGTACAGAAATAGTGGGCGTAAATGTTCCACCACAAATAGTAGCGGTGGGCGAATTAATCAGCGTAAGCGCGAGATCGTTGGCCAACGGTGGCGGATCGTTAGCGCCATTTGAATTGAGTAAACTAAATCTGCGCGGACTGTTTTCTAACACCACCGTCATGCGGGCAACCTGTCCTTGCGTGTAGAGGTTCATGCAGGCATCATCGGTATAGTCCATGTAATTCATGTACATGTCGCTACTGCTGCAAGTGGTTCGGGTGTCACTGGGACATTGGCCTACATAGTTTCCACCTTGATTTGGTGTATCATCAACATGATCTGTACCAGAGCAGGCCGAGCCATCATCGCCCCAGATGTGTTTTAAGCCAAAGAAGTGACCAACCTCGTGCGTGCACGTTCTTCCGCGATTGTATTTGGTATCGAGATTGAATGTACCGATACCTTCAAAGTTAGAACCGAATACGGTATAGTCTATCACTACACCATCGGTCAATCTATCATTCGGAGAATCTTCTAATCCCGGCAAGGAAGAAACCGGAAACTGTGCAAAGCCGAGATAGGAAGGAATGTTAATCACCCAGATGTTGAGGTAATCTTCGGCTGGCCAATAACTCAAAGCTTTGAATGTTGCATTGTCGTTTATAGTCCACACCGTTTTTGTTCCCTGCACGCGATTAATTCCGTTGGTGGGTGCCCCGAATGGATCTTGTTTGGCCAATACAAATTCAAGATCAAAGCTTCCGGCAACGGGTAAAAATTCCGCAGGGGTGTTGGCTGCATCTATGTTCAATCGCTGAAAGTCTTTATTCATCGCATTGATCTGCGAAAGAATCTGGTTGTTGGAAATGTTGGTACCACTTCCAATTGCTTCGCCATTATGAATAACATGTACTACAACCGGAATGGTGTAAACAGATTGTGTTCCTTCTGTGCGTTGATTTCCGAATCGCTTGGTGGTGAGTTTTTCTTGCAACCAGATTTCAAACTGCGGGTTGCGTTCGCGGTTGGGGTTTAATTGTTGTTGTAACGTTTCATATTTAGTAGTGCCGCAACGTTCTATGGTTTGCGATAGGGGTTGGGCAATACCGGTTGCAGATAGCACCAAAAAGAAGAGAATCGTAAAAATGCCTTTTGCCTTCATTCCCTCAACATCAGATCTATGGTGTGTTAATGCCGGCTTTAGTGTATCCGTAACCGAATCAGGCCGTTGTCAGGTTTACTACTTCTATCGTTTTAATTTCTGGTACTGCGCGTTTTATCGCTTCTTCCACGCCAGCTTTAAATGTCATGGTACTCATGGGGCAGCTTCCACACGCTCCAACGAATTCCAGCTTCAGAATATTATCGGCATTCAAATCCAAAATACGCACGTTGCCGCCATCTGCTTCTAAATACGGACGTATAGTATCTAAAGCAGTTTCAACTTGGTTGGTAATTTCTTCTTTCGTCACGCGGCTTTGTGGTTGAAGGTTATACAGTTAACTCTACTCGCTTGGTCTGCTCAAAGGTAGCATTTCTTATGGCAACCTGCCGCGCTACATTTTCGGCTATGGTTTTAAATACATCGGCCATTACACCTGCTTTCATTACGGCTGGCAGGCCACTGTCACCGCTTTCGCGGATGCTTTGCACCAACGGCACCTGGCCCAGCATGGGCACATTAAATTTATCTGCCAGATTTTTGCCACCATCCTTTCCAAAGATATAGTATTTATTCTCGGGCAATTCTTCCGGAGTGAAGTAAGCCATGTTTTCTACAACTCCCAGAATAGGCACGTTGATTTGCGGTTGTTTAAACATCGCTAACCCTTTGGTAGCATCGGCCAACGCAACTTTTTGTGGCGTGGTTACAATTACCGCTCCGGTAACGGGCACGGATTGTACCAACGTGAGGTGTATATCGCTGGTGCCGGGAGGTAAGTCAATCAACAGGTAATCCAACTCGCCCCAGATTACATCGCCAATAAATTGTTTTAGTGCAGCCGAAGCCATTGGCCCACGCCAAACAATAGCGCTATCGGCCGGAGTAAGAAACCCAATGGAAACTAACTTGACACCGTATTGCTCTAACGGCAAAATGTAATTCTTGCCATCAATCACTTTTACTTCAGGTTGTTCGCGCTCGCAGTTAAACATTACGGGCATGGATGGGCCAAAAATATCAGCATCAATCAAACCCACCCGTGCACCAGCTTGTGCCAATGCCACCGCCAGATTACTGGTAACGGTTGATTTACCAACTCCACCTTTACCCGAAGCAATGGCGATAATATTTTTTACTTTCGGTAGAGTTGGCGTGTTGCCCCGACCAGAAGTTACCGAAGAAGTCATGTTGATAATCAGCTCAGTATCTTCACCAATCACAGCCTGCACGGCATCTTCACAATCCTGCCGGATTTTTTCTTTTAACGGGCAGGCTGGTGTGGTGAGTACCACGGTAAATTCAACCGCATTATCTTTTACAATAACATCCTTTACCATACCCAGCGTAACCAGGTCTTTTTTCAGGTCGGGATCGTTAACAGTACTCAGGGCTTTTAAAATATCTTCCGTAGTAACCTTCATTCTAAATCGGTTTCGATAAAAACAACTTCGGCCAACCAACAGTTCGGTAGCCTGTAATTTGCCTTAAAACCTCAAAATTACAGATGCCGGTTGCGCTTTCATAACGATTTTCGAAAAATGCCCCCGCTTAATTATGTAAGTCTATCTGCAAAGTAGTTTAGTACTTATATTTGCGGTTCACTTTTTACCAAATGGAGGAACTTGCGCATTTAAATTCACTCAGTGCCACTGCCGGACTGGAATGGGTTAGCCGCAGGTTTACACAGGTGCGGTTTTCAACCTCGTTGGGCGAAGAAGATCAGGCCATTACGCATTTGGTTGCCGCCAAACAGTTACCCATTTCTGTTTTTACTTTGGATACGGGCCGCATGTTTCAGGAGACCTACGATCTGCTGCACCTTACGCGACTGCACTATAAAATTCCGGTTCAGGTTTATTTTCCAGATAACAGGCAAGTGGAGGACTATGTGCAGCAAAATGGTGTTAATGGATTTTATGATTCTGTTGAGAACAGAAAACAATGCTGCCACATCCGCAAAGTAGTTCCGTTAAAAAGAGCGTTGCAAGATGCTGAGGTTTGGATTACCGGCTTGCGGCAAGCGCAAAGTGCCAACCGCGGTACCATGCAGCATGCCGTGTGGGATGAAGAATATAAGTTAATCAAATACAATCCAATTTTTGATTGGAGCGATGATCAGTTGCATGAATTTATTGGCGCGAATAAGATACCCGTAAACACCTTGCATAAAAAAGGATACCCAAGCATTGGATGCGCGCCTTGCACGCGCGCTATTATGCCGGGCGAAGATGCCCGTGCCGGCCGGTGGTGGTGGGAGAGTAGTGCCAAAGAGTGTGGTTTACATGCCACAGTAATTAAACAAAACGCATGAAGAAAGATTATCTGAAAGAATTTCCGCGCGAGTTGGAAGATGAGGCGATTTATATCATTCGCGAAGCTGCGGCCCAGTTCGATCGACCTGCTATTTTGTTTAGTGGCGGAAAAGATTCTATCACGTTGGTACGCCTGGCTCAAAAAGCATTTTATCCCGGCAAGGTTCCGTTTCCATTGGTGCATATTGATACTGGTCATAATTTTCAGGAGACGATTACTTTTCGCGATAAGCTGGTTGCGGAAACCGGACTTGAATTGATTGTTGGATTAGTACAAGATGATATTGATGCCAAACGTGTAGCAGAAGAAACCGGTAAGTTTGCAAGCCGAAATATTCTTCAAACTACTACGTTACTGCGAACCATCGAATCGCTTAAACTCGATGCCTGTTTGGGTGGCGCAAGACGCGATGAAGAGAAAGCCCGCGCGAAAGAACGTGTATTTTCTGTGCGCGATGATTTCGGGCAATGGGATGCGAAGAACCAACGACCAGAGTTGTTTGATTATCTCAACGGTCGCATTCGTCCGGGTGAAAACGTGCGCGTGTTCCCCATCAGCAATTGGACGGAGTTGGATGTGTGGAATTACATTCGCGAAGAAAAATTAGAAATCCCTTCTATTTATTATTCGCACGAGCGTGAAGTAATAGAACGCAATGGCGTGTTGTGGCCGTATTCGGATTTTATTTTTAAAGATGCGGATGAAGTTGTGCAAACAAAAACCGTTCGCTTCAGAACGGTGGGCGACATGAGTTGTACCGCTGCGTTGGCATCAACAGCTAATACGTTAGAAGAAATTATTGAAGAAGTGATTGGTACTTCCGTATCGGAGCGTGGTAGTAGATTGGACGATCAGCGCAGTGAAGCTGCGATGGAAGCGCGTAAAGCAGTGGGGTATTTTTAATTAGCGAACAATGGACGTATTCAGAATAGCAACGGCAGGGAGTGTTGATGATGGCAAGAGCACATTGATTGGTCGCCTGTTGTATGAAACCAATTCAATTACTACCGATAAACTGGAAGCGATTGAGCGGGCCAGTCAGCGTAAGGGCATTGGCTTTCTGGATTTGTCGTTGCTAACCGATGGTTTGGTTGCTGAGCGCGAACAAGGTATTACCATTGACGTAGCGCACATTTATTTCAATACACCCAAACGAAAATTTATTATTGCTGATTCGCCTGGGCATGTGGAATACACTCGCAATATGATTACCGGTGCTTCACGGGCGCAGACCTCGGTAATTCTGGTGGATGCCCGCAAGGGAATTATTGAACAAACACATCGTCATTATTTTATTGCTAACCTGTTACGTATTCCTTACGTAATGGTGTGTGTGAATAAAATGGATTTGGTTAATTATTCCGAGGAAGTGTTTACTAAAATTAAAAATGATTTCTTAAACCTTTCAGCAAAACTGCCCAATACGCAACAACAGATTGTGGTTATTCCGGTTTCGTCATTGCATGGCGATAACCTGACTACACATTCTCAAAACATGCCGTGGTACACAGGTGAGCCCTTGTTAACCTTATTGGAATCATTACCTGTTCCGGCTGCGCGTGGTTCGTTTAGAATGCCTGTGCAGTTGGCTATTCGTCCGCGTAACGAAAGTCATCACGATTACCGCGGTTATGCCGGTCGTATTTCAAGTGGAAAAATTTCGGTTGGCGATGCCGTAACCGTATTGCCATCGGGTCGCAGTTCAACAGTAACGGCCATTCATAAAAACGGACAGGAGCAAGGTGCGGCTATCGATCGCGAATCAGTAACCATTACCATTGCCGATAATATTGATATCAGTCGTGGCGATATGTTGGTACGCAGTGGTGAAGAACCAAAATTGAAAGCCGAGCATCAGGCTTTTATCTGTTGGATGGACAGCAACGTGTTGGATACGGTGAAATCGTATTTGATTCAACAGGGTACACAACGCATCAAAGCAAAAGTAACGCAGGTAACTTTTGTGCAAGACACGGCCACCTTGCAACAACTTGCACCTTCCGGTGGATTAAAGATGAATGAGATTGCAAAAGTAAATCTTAAAACAGCCAAACCACTTCCAGCTGATGCCTATCACGATAATCCCGCCAACGGAACGTTTATTCTGATAGATGAGTTTACCAACAATACGGTGGCAGTTGGTTTTTTTGAGTAGGAAGATTAAACTCAATGCTGAAGCTAAAAAATTCATACATTTAGGTTATGAAAACATTGGTATTAAACATACCGGACTCTGTTGAACTCAATGATAGAGAAGCATTAATGGCAATTGCTTCAATATTATATGAGAAGGGTAGGCTTTCATTAGGCCAGGCGGCAGAACTAGTCGATGTTTCTAAGTCAGCATTTATAGAAATTCTTAACGCTTACGGAGTTTCTGTTTTTAATTATCCGCCTTCTGATATTGATCAGGACGTTGAGCATGCAAAAAATTATCATATCTGATACCAGCTGTTTAATTCTGCTTGATAAAATTGGAGAATTAAAATTACCTGAACACACTGTTTGGTGATATTGTGATTACTCAGGAAATCGCAAGTGAGTTTAAAAAGAATTTACCGGCCTGGTTTAAGGTTGAGAACCCGGTAAACAAAACTTATCAAAAAATATTAGAAGCAAGTTTAGATAAGCGTGAAGCCAGTGCTATTGCGTATGCGGTAGAGCAACAAGACTGTTTACTTATAATTGATGATTACAAAGGAAGGAGGTTTGCTGAACAGCTTGGAATTAAAATTACCGGCACTTTGGGTGTGATCGCAGCTGCAAAATTGAATGGCCACATTAACTCAGTTAAACCCCTAATTGCCAAAATTAAGGCTACCGATTTCAGGTTGGATGCTGAATTGGAGTACCGGATTTTGAAAAATTCAGGTGAGCAATAAAGCCTAAGTTTGTTCGTAAATCTGTGGACTAACAGTGGATAAATTTTCGCTTCTCCGACCTATCTTGCCGCTTGATTTTCTAGCCGTTTCATGATCTCCCGCGATACCATTGAAGAAATCCGCAACCGCCTCGATATTATCGATGTGATCAGCGATTTCGTGTCGCTTAAAAAGTCGGGCATGAACTACAAGGCACTTAGCCCGTTTGCCAACGAAAAAACACCCTCATTTTTTGTAGTGCCTTCAAAAGGCATTTTTAAAGATTTCAGCAGCGGCAAGGGTGGCGATGCCATTACGTTTGTAATGGAACATGAAAAGCTTACCTATACTGAAGCGTTACGATACCTCGCCAAAAAATATGGTGTAGAAATAAAGGAAGACCGGCAGAGTCTGGAAAGCAAAGAAGCGCAAACCGAACGCGAGTCGCTGTACATTCTCATGAACTTCGCCAAAGATTTCTATCGCAGGCAATTAACCGGCAGCGAAGAGGGCATCAGCATTGGCTTGAGTTATTTTCGGGAGCGTGGGTTTAACGATCGCACCATCGAAAAATTTGAACTTGGTTATGCGCTGGAAGGCTGGGAGAATTTCAGCAAAGAAGCGGTAACCAGTGGTTACAATAAAGAACTGTTAGAGAAAACCGGACTGGTTGTAAAAAAAGATGATGGTTCAACGTATGATCGTTTTCGCGGAAGAGTAATTTTTCCGGTACACAACATCACTGGCAAGGTAATAGCCTTTGGTGCGCGGATGTTGGGTAAGGATAAAAACCAACCCAAATACATTAACTCACCCGAAACAGAAATCTACCATAAGAGCGATGTATTGTATGGATTGTTTCAGGGTAAGAATGCCATACGCCAGCAAGATGTTTGTTACCTGGTGGAAGGTTATACCGATGTAATCTCTATGCATCAGGCCGATGTGCAGAATGTAGTAGCATCATCGGGCACGGCCCTTACCGAAAATCAGATTAAACTCATTCGCAGGTTTACCGAAAATATTACGGTGTTGTTCGATGGCGATGCTGCGGGTATCAAGGCTGCCTTACGCGGTATTGATATGATTCTGAAAGGTGGGTTGAACGTGCGCGTGTTGTTGTTCCCAGATGGTGAAGATCCGGATAGCTATTCACGCAAAGTAGGCACAACCGAGTTTCAGAAATTTTTAAAAGATCACACGCAGGATTTTGTATCGTTTAAAGCGGGCTTGTTTGCGAAGGAATCAAGCGATCCGATTAAACGAGCTGAATCCATCAAAGAGATTGTAACCAGTATTGCGCAGATACCCGATCCGGTAAAGCGGTCGGTGTATATTCAGGAAACAAGTTCGCTGCTAAAAATTCAAGAGAGTGTGCTGTTGAGTGAACTCAACAAGATTCTGATCAACGACAAACGCAAAACCGAGAAAGATAAATTCCGGCAAGGCGAGGAAACACAAATTCCGGTTGAGCCGATTGCAGAAGTTGCTCCCGCGAAAGTGGATACCCAAACCATGGTAGAACGGCAAGAGCAGGAAACTATTCGGTTGTTATTGAATTATGCCGATCAATCGGTAGATGAACAATCGCTTTCGGATTTTGTGCTGCGAGAGTTAGATGATGTAGAGTTTCTCAATCCGGTTTACCGCCAGATTTATGAAGCCTTTAAAAACGGAGTTGAGACTGGTAACATTCCTGATAGCACGTATTTTATTCATCAGGGGTCGGAGCAGGTTAAAAATGCAGTAACGGGTTTAATCACGCCACGCTACGATACCAGCAAACACTGGAGCGATAAGTATCACATTTATTTCCCTAAAGAGAAAGATGTGGTTAACCAACTGGCCTTTAGCAACGTATTGCGTTTAAAATTCCGGGTAGTGCAAAAAATGCTGGACGATAACCTGCAAAAAGTGAAACGGGCCGAATCAGATGGTGCGTGGGACGATCTGGATGCGGCTTTAACCACCCAAACCGGCCTGAAAGAGGCCGAACAGGAACTGGCCAAACTACTTGGTATTGTTATAGCGCGATAGGAACACGCGCACCATTTTTTTTGTTTATTTAGCTGAATCAATAATTGCGATGAGTACGATTAAGATTGACACGATAGAAGAAGCCATTGAAGACATTAAAAATGGTAAAGTGATTGTAGTGGTAGATGATGAAGATCGTGAAAACGAAGGCGATTTTATCTGCGCAGCCGAATCGATAACCCCTGCCATTGTAAACTTTATGGCTACACATGGGCGTGGATTAATTTGTGCTCCGCTAATGGAAGACCGATGTGAAGAACTTGGCCTTGAACTGATGGTTGGAAAAAATACTGCCACATTTGAAACACCGTTTACTGTTTCGGTTGATTTGATCGGGCATGGTTGTACCACCGGCATTTCGGCACACGATCGCTTCAAAACCATAAAGGCATTGGTCGATCCGGAAACAAAACCTGAAGAGTTGGGTAAACCCGGACACATTTTTCCACTCAAAGCAAAAAAAGAAGGCGTGCTGCGCAGATCGGGCCACACCGAAGCGGCAATAGATTTTGCCCGTTTGGCGGGATTCCGTCCAGCTGGTGTGTTGGTGGAAATTATGAATGAAGATGGCAGCATGGCGCGCCTGCCCGACTTGCGCAAAGTGGCCGATAAATTTGGTTTAAAGTTAGTCACCATCAAAGATTTGATTGCGTATCGCATGCGGGCCGAGAGCCAGGTGCGTAAACAAGTGGCTGTAAACATGCCTACTGCGTTTGGTGATTTTAAATTGATTGCCTATGAGCAAGTAGATACGAACGAGGTACACATGGCGTTAATAAAAGGCGAATGGGAAAAAGGTGAACCGGTGTTGGTGCGGGTACATTCCAGTTGTGTTACAGGCGATATTTTTGGATCGTGCCGCTGCGATTGCGGGCCACAACTACACAGCGCTATGAGTATGGTAGAGAAAGAAGGTAAGGGTGTGGTGTTATACATGAAGCAAGAGGGCCGGGGTATCGGGTTATTGAATAAATTAAAAGCCTACAAACTGCAGGAAGATGGCTTAGATACGGTGGAGGCTAATCTGCAATTGGGTTTTGATATGGATAATCGCGATTACGGAATTGGCGCACAGATATTAAGTGACCTCGGAATTTCGAAATTGAAATTGATTACCAATAATCCCAAGAAGAGAGTTGGGTTGATAGGTTATGGTTTGGAGATAGTTGAAAACGTAGCGATTGAAATTGAACCTAATCCCCACAACGAAAAGTATTTACAAACCAAACGCGATAAACTCGGACATTCCATCTTAAAACAAAAATGAGAGTAATATTTTTCAGCTTATGGGTTTTGATTGCATCCACGGCCAGTGCACAACAGTTCGCGTTTGAATTGTGGCACACCGGCAAAGTAGTGTTGGATACAGGCGATACCCTGCGCGGCTTGCTGAAGTACGATCTCGATAAAGATATTTTGCAGGTGCAGGCTAATAATAGACTGGAGAGTTACACCGCACGTAAAGTTTTGTTGTTCGAAATTTTTGATGAGACGGTAAGGCGCTATCGTAATTTTTATTCATTGCCTTATGCGTTGGCCGGTCAATACAAAGCACCCGTATTTTTTGAATTATTGCAGGAAGGCAAACTCACCGTTTTGTGTCGCGAGGTGTTGGAATATAGAACCACATCGTCACCGTATTATTTTTACGGTAGTTACTCGCGGCTGGTGCTGATCTATAAATATTTTGTACTGCGCGAGAACGGTATGATAGAAGAATTTCGGGGAAAGAAAAACGATTGGTATGAACTAATGCCCGGTAAAGCTGAAGAAATAGAAAAATTTGCAAAACAAAACCGGCTTAGTCTGGATGATAAGTATGAACTATCGCGGGTGGTTGAGTATTACAATTCACTATTCAGTAAGTAGCCCAAATTCCCAATTCCTAATGTCTATGAATAAACCTTTAATATTGGTGACCAACGATGATGGCATCACTTCGCGTGGAATTTTAAATCTTATTAATGTAATGAAAGAGTTGGGCGATGTGCTGGTAGTAGCGCCCGATGGTCCGCAAAGCGGTATGGGTCATGCCATTACGGTAGGGGATACTTTGCGTTTAAATGAATCATTTATTTTTGAAGGCGTGCGTGCATACGAATGCAGTGGCACGCCAGCCGATTGTGTAAAGATGGCGCGGCACTTTGTGTGTAAGGATAGTCGCCAGCCTGATATTGTGGTGAGTGGAATTAACCACGGCAGCAATACTTCTATCAGTGTATTGTATTCAGGAACCATGTCGGCAGCTATTGAAGGTGCGATTGAAGGCACACCCGCTATTGGTTTCTCGTTATGCGATTACAGTCATAAAGCAGATTTTTCGCACACAGGCGAAATTGTGAAATGCATTACCAAACAGGTTTTGGATAACGGTTTACAAAAAGGTGTTGCACTAAACGTAAACATTCCGCCAAAGCGTAACGAACCTATAAAAGGGATACGCGCTTGCAGACAAGCCAATGCCAAGTGGGTAGAAGAATTTGTAGAACGGTTAGACCCGAATGGAAGAAAGTATTATTGGATGACGGGCAACTTTGTAAACTTCGATAAAGGCGAAGACAACGATGAATGGGCCATTGCCAATAACTATGTTTCGGTGGTGCCTTGCCAGTTTGATCTTACGGCCTATTCGGCTATTCCCATGTTGAATGAAGAGTGGGAGATTTTGGGATGATCTTTTAAGGGTTTTATCTCTTGCCAAAGGTTTTATTTACATAGAGAAGAAGCTAAACCAATGCAATTACCAATCTCTTAGTTGTAAGAAGTTACTGCTTTCTAGTAGAAAATTCCTCCAACTGCTTTTTACTAGCCAACCCTTTCCAACTTAGTTCCAGTACTTCCAATAGCAATTTTTTAGTATAACCTTTCGTCCACATGCAGATGTAGGGATAGGCTTTAAAATGATCGGGAAGGAGAAATAATTCCGGATATTTTTCTAAGTACACATCGCGTAAAGCAAAGTCTAAGCGAATGGGAATAAACTCTCCGTTATCGTGTAAACGACACATTAATTTGCCACGCACTTTTACAGATGGGGTACCTTCATGCGAAACACTTTCTTCGGCTCCGGGAAAAGTAAGCGCGATTGCTTTAACCGGTTCAAAGTCCTGTGGATTGTATTTGATGAGTTTGGATTTCAAGGAGCAATGTAGTTATACGTTTCGTTGTAACACGGCTTTAGATTCCAGATAGACCACGCCACACACAATACCAATTTCAGAAATGAAATAGGTAAGGTCCCATGCTGTAACTGTTTCATAGAAATAATATAACAGCGTAATTGTTGCACAACAATAAAGAACATTGGCCAGCATAATAATTTTCAGATACGGTCTCCAGTTTACCGGCTTAAAGCGATAACAGGTAAATGAGTAAATCGAGTAAAGCAACGCAACACCAGCCAACCACGCAAGTATTTTGTGCGGCATACCTATTTGTTTGAACTGAGTCAGGAGAAGCGTAAGCCCAGCGGTAATAAAGGCCCCCAAACTGTCCACCAGAAATAGTTGATATGGCTTTGTGATAAGCTTAAACATATACGTATCACAAGTATACTTCCTGAACAGGAGATGAACAAAAATTTATTCAAGTACTAAAAAATCCTCAGCGCATTTAGCACTGAGGATTCAGGATTCATCTAACTAATTACTAAACCTACTTCCAACCGCCACCCAGCGCGCGGTAAATGTTTACTTTGGCATTCATCTGTTTCATTTTAATTTCAACCAGATCCACTTTCGATTCGAGCGCCTCGCGTTGGGTAAGCAACACTTCGGCATAATCGGCACGGGCTGAGTTAAACAGGTTGTTGGCAATGGTGATCGACCGCATTAAGATTTCTACTTCTTTATTCTTGGTTTCAAAACTTTGATTGTAGTTATCAATTTTTGAAAGTTGGTTTCGCACATCTAAGTATGCATTCAGAATGGTGCGTTCGTAATTAAACACTGCCTGCAGTTGTTTGGCATTGGCTGTATTGTAGGCTGCTTTAATTGCATTACGGTTAACCAGCGGTGCTATTAAATCTCCCGTAAGGTTATACATCATCGATTCCGGATTGATGAGATAACTCACCTTAAACGCCTGAAACCCTACACCACCTCTTATGCCGAATGAGGGATAAAAATTAGCTCGCGCTACTTTCACGTTAAGTTTGCTGGCGGCCAGTTCAAACTCTGCCTGCCTAATGTCCGGACGATTACTGAGCAATTGCGATGGAACACCCGCCTGAATAGAATCAATGCGAATGGTAAGAAACCCAGTTGAGTTACGGTTTATTGCTTGTGAAAAATTTCCCGTAAGGAAGTGGATCCGGTTTTCAATTTCCACAATACGTTGCTTCACATCAAATTGTAGATTTTTGGTGTTGAGTAACTGCGCTTCAAAACGGTTTACACCCAACTGCGTAACCCGAGCCGATTCTTTTTGCTGCGTTACTACCTGCAATGCGCTGGATTGTAATTCAATGTTCCGGTTAATAATTTCCAACAAGTTGTCCAACGCCATTAACTCATAATAGGCATCTGCAATTTCAGCTATCAGGTTTGTAACCAGAAAGTTTTTTCCTTCCATGCTCGCCAGGTAATTCATAGCCGCTGCTTTGCGCGAGTTGCGTAACTTTTTCCAGATGTCAACTTCCCAGGTGGCAGTTGCGCCTAACAAATAATCTTGCATCGGTTCCGGAAATCGAGTGCCAGGTTTAACTTCTAATTGTTCTTCCACTGCACCCATGGTGGTAAAGTTGCCTGGCTTTTCTATTGCTGCTCCGGCCGCCAGATTTACAAAGGGGAGGTACTCACCTTTTCGTGCGCGCACTTCGTTTTTACTGATTTCAATTTCCTGTAAGAAAATGTTTAGCTCCTGATTGTTTTTAAGAGCAGTGTCAATCAATGCAACCAGATTCTTGTCATCGAAGTAGGTTTGCCAGTTTAGTTTGGCAACGGTAACCGTATCTTGTTTTTTGGTGAATTGTGCAGGTGTAAACTTGTTCTCGGTGCGCACAGTGGGTTTTAATGAATTACAACTCCACATCACTGAAAGAGTGAATACAAGGGCGACTATTTTGATTATTGAACTAGTCTTCATGTTGATTCTTTTTACGTCTTGCTACTTTAAGCAGTAATTGTAGTTTCTGAATTTTCTTAAGCATAGTTGCTTGTGTGTGATGCTCAATCATCTCTTCGGTAAAGGGTATTAAGTCTTCATCTTTAATCAGGCGTTTGCCTTCAGCAAGTTTGGCGAAGATGTAATAAAGTCCGGGCACGATGATTACGCCAAACAAAGTTCCCATTAACATGCCACCTAAGGCAGAAGCTCCGATGGTTCTGTTGCCCACAGCACCGGCACCGGTTGCTCTTACTAACGGAATCAAACCGGCAATAAACGCAAAGGACGTCATCAGGATAGGGCGGAAGCGGACCTTCGCGCCTTCAATGGCGGCCAGTATAATGCTGGTTCCCTGATTTTGTTTTTGCACAGCAAACTCAACAATCAATACCGCATTTTTACCAAGTAAGCCAACCAACATTATTAACCCGATTTGCGCATAGATGTCGTTTGCAAGGCCCATTAATTTTAATAACAGGAACGCACCAAAAATTCCGGCCGGCAACGATAACAACACGGCAAATGGAATGATAAAACTTTCATACTGCGAGGCTAACACGAGGTACACAAAAATCAATACGATAATAAAAATGTACAACGCTTCATTACCGCGATTAGCTTCATCGTAGGATAAACCTTCCCAGGCTATGTCGTAACCATTGGGTAATGTTTGCTGCGCTACTTCTTTAATTGCATCAATGGCATCGCCAGTGGTATAACCAGGCGCAGGCAGCCCGCGTATGGCCGATGATGTATAAAGATTAAAACGTGTGATCTCATTCGGGCCTTGCTTTTTTACAAGCGTTACAAAAGAGGAGTAGGGCACCATTTCATCACGATCGTTTTTCACAAACAGGTTTAACACATCGCTCGGTAGTCTGCGGTATTCAGGTGCGGCCTGTGTATATACTTTAAAGAAAGTATTGAATCGCGTAAAGCCTTGTTCGTAGGTGCTACCAATCAAAATATTCAGATTTTCCATAGCAGCTCCAATAGAAACACCTTTCTGCATAGCCTTTTCATTATCAATTACAATTTCATATTGCGGATAATTGGCGGCATAAAAGGTGAAGAGACCGGTAAGTTCTTTACGTTTTCTCAACGCTTCCATAAACTCAATATTGATCACATCAAACTCATGGTAGTCGATGGTACTGTTCTTATCCAACATCCGCAACGAAAAACCATCAGACGATCCATAGCCCGGAACAGCCGGAGGTTCAAAGTATTCTACAACTGCACCCAGGTTTTTGGTTTTTTCCTCCAGCTCTTCAATCACTTCTTTTACAGAATGTTTGCGATGCTCCCAATCCTTTAAGTTGATTAAACATGTTCCGGCATTAGAACCACGACCTTCTGTTAAAATTTCATAACCGGCCAAAGAAGTTACTGATTCAATGTCTTCAATCTCTTCGGCAATAGCTTGCAGTTGATGCGATACATCATTGGTGCGTTCCAGCGTACTACCGGGAGGTGTTTGAATGATAGCATAAATTTGTCCCTGATCTTCGTTAGGTATAAAACCTGAAGGTAATTGTTGATTGATACCTACAATTCCGAAAGCAAAAAGAGCCAGCAAGCCAAACGTTACTAATCTGCGGTTAACAATTTTTTGCAACAGGTTAGTGTACTTGCCGGTAACTTTCTCAAACACCCGATTAAACCAATCAATAAAAACCTGCACCGGAGTTCGCTTCTTTCTGCCATGATGATTTTTTAGAATCATCGCGCAAAGCACGGGTGTTAACGTAAGCGCCACAATCCCAGAAAGAATAATTGAACTGGCCATGGTAATAGAAAACTGGCGATAGAAAACCCCAACCGGGCCGGTCATAAATGCAATGGGTACAAACACGGCTGTCATAATCAATGTAATAGCAATTACGGCTCCGCTTATCTCGCCCAATACTTTTTTTACTGCTGCAAACGAAGAAAGGTTTTCTTCCTGCATCTTAGCGTGCACGGCTTCCACAACTACGATCGCATCATCTACCACAATACCAATGGCAAGTACCAGCGCAAATAGTGTTATCAGGTTAATGGTTAAACCCAGCATCTGCATAAAGATGAACGCACCGATTAATGAAACCGGAACAGCAATGATGGGAATTAAGGTAGAACGCCAATCGCCCAAAAAGATAAACACCACCAGTGCTACCAGAATAAATGCTTCTGCCAGCGTGTGAATTACTTTGTCGATAGAGGCGTTTACAAACTTCGATACATCGTAATTTATTTCGTAATCCATACCGGGCGGAAAATCTTTTCGTAGTTCTTCCAGTTTCTCTTTTGTTTTGGCGATTACATCGCTGGCGTTTGTGCCAAAGTTTTGTTTCAAAACAATAGAGGCAGAAGCATACCCATCTTTGTTGGAGTAGATGTCGAAAAACTCACTGCCCAATTCTACTTCGGCAATGTCTTTCAGTTTCAGAATCTCACCTTCAGCATTCGCGCGGATGATTATATTCTCATACTCTTCCGGTTTACTGAAGCGTCCTTTGTAGCTGAGTGTAAACTCCAGCGATTGCGCAGTTTTACCAGACGCCTGACCTAATCTTCCGGGTCGCCCGATAAGACTTTGATCTTGCATCGCCTCCATTACTTCTTCGGTAGCTACATTGTAGGCACGCATGCGATCGGGTTTTAGCCAGATGCGCATGGCAAAGGTGCGACTTCCCAGAATCTGGGCGCGGCCCATACCTTTTATGCGCTGTAGTTCGGGTATAATGTGTACGTTGGAATAGTTGTATAAAAACTTTTCGTCTGCATTTTTATCGGTGCTGAAAAGATTCACATACATCAGCATACTGGGCTGTATAGGCGTGATGATGATACCTTCGCGCTGTACTAAAGGCGGCAGGTTATTCATAATCGCATCCACCCGCGTTTTTACATTTACAACCGCTGCGTTAGGATCGGTGCCCGGCTCAAAAATTATTTGCACGGTAGCTTCACCAGCACTGGTTGCATCGGAAGTAAGGTAGAGCATACCTTGCACACCGTTAATAGCACGTTCGAGAGGAATCAAAGTTGATTCAACTAAGATTTGTGCACTGGCACCGGGGTAAGCGATAAAGATATTGACACGCGGAGGTGCAATATCAGGGAACTGTGATATCGGTCTTGTCTTGATGGCGAGTATTCCCAGAAATACAATCGCCAGCGAAATAGAAATAGCAAGAACCGGGCGTTGAATGAATTTACTAAACATTTTGTAAGTGGTTTAGAGTTATTCAGCTCTCAGGTTCTGCATTTCTTTAAGAATGGTGTAGAATGGTTTTTGTTTGATATTTATTTTATCGCCATTCTTAACCTTTCTTATTCCTTCTACCAGAATTTTATCGGAAGGATTAATGCCAGCCGATACGATATACATGTGCGGCATTTCATTTTGAATCTTAATCTCCTTCGCCAACACGGTGTTGTCGTCCTTCACCAGAAACACAAATTTTTTATCCAGTACTTCGTACGTAGCCGATTGCGGTATTAGTATCGCATTTTTTATTGGCGTGTACATAAAGATGTTACCGGTTTCGCCATGGCGCAGCAGGCGGGTGGGGTTATTGAAAGTTGCCCGGAAGGCGATGTTACCGGTTTCATTATTAAAGTCAGCTTCAATAGTTTCAATGATGCCATCTTGTTCAAAAAGTTGGTTGTTGGCCATTTGCAAGCTTACGTGCGCAGCCGTTTCGCTGCTACGTTGTGTGGTGTAGTTGATATATTCCGCTTCGGGCACGTTAAAGTAAACCCACATCTTGTTGTTGTCGGATAGGGTGGTGAGCAACTCGCCTTCATCTAACAAACTACCCATGCGCACGTTGTTAAAGCGACCCACTATGCCATCAAATGGCGCGCGGATTTCCGTAAAGCTTAAGTGCGCTTTGGCTAATTGAAAGTCGGCTTGTGCTTTTTCTAATTTTGCTTTCGCTAACGCCAACTCGTTTTTCGAAACGATGTTACTATCGGCAAGCGCTTTGGTGTTCAGGTATTCAATTTCAGCAAAGCTTACTTCGGCATGTGCTTTCTGGGCTTCGGCCTGATACACTACCGGTAAAATCTGAAATAGTAACTGACCTTTTTTTACCAGTTTACCTTCATCTATAAAAATGTGTTGCAGGTAGCCTTTCTCCAATGCCCGAAGCTCAATGTGTTGGATGGAGCGAATCTGACACACGTAGCTTTGATGGAGAACGGTATCGGTTTGTATGGCATTGGTAACAGTGAATATGGTTTCTTCCTGGTGGTGCGATTCCTTATGCGCGCACGCACTAAAAAGTAAAACCACCAGACCGGAGATTATGATTATGTTTTTCATTCCTTAACAGAACTATCTGAATTAAAATTTTTGAAAGAGTATAGCATGCTGAATGAACAGCAGATGCCAAAGCACGCAAGCGCGGGCTAAAAAAATTTTAAATCAGAAACGACTTCCAGGAATGATGGAGAATGTAAAGCGCATTGGTGCCGGCAATGCGAATGAGTGCACGGCCTGAGCAAGCCGATACTTTAACCCAGGAGGAATTAAAATCATAGAGCAAACCAAAGGCAGCTTCACCATTATCTTTTTCGGTGGTGTCTTCCTCTTCGGCTCTTATTTCTGTTTCGGCTTGTGGTTCAGTATTTTTATTTTGTACGGGAACGTAAGGCTTGAGATTATTGTGATTTGCATCGGCTTCAACCTTTAGTAAGGTCAGGATTTCATCGGCAGATGAATCGAAAATGGTTGCAGATGCAGGCGAACCCCAAAGCAAAGCCGCGAGCAACACAAAAACTGTGAATGCTTTTTGGTGAGTCAACTGCTTCAGAAATTTCATTTTGGATTTGGCCGGGGGGTGATGCAGACTTTTGGTGTGGGGCAGTTCAGTTTTGGCTGATTGTTCAAATTCCAACACAAACTTACGATAAGCGTCTGAATTAGTTACTTATTGGAAGATAATTATGTTTTAACCCTCAACTAAACCGGTTGCGGTCAAGATAGTGGGGTAAGCCCAACGGTAGTTAGGATTGCCTACCTAAACAGGATCTACATCAAACATCACCTTTACATTTCTGAATTCTTTTAGCTGTTGCAATTGAGCCGCAGTTTGGAGTAAGATGTTTTTTATTTCGTGTAGCTTACCCTGGTCGCGCCTTATCTTGAGCAACGCCAGCATTAAAAACTCATTTCGGATTTTGCCAACCATCGGTTCGCCCGGCCCCATAATTTTTATTGCGGCAATTTTTTCGCGCAAGCTGTTTACCAATTGGGTGGCAGCAGCACTCACTATTTTTTTATCGGTATGTTTTAAGGTAATTTCAATTAACCGCGAAAATGGTGGATACAAATGCGCATGGCGGTCGCGCAACTGGTCTTCCATAAAACCATTTACGTTGTGTGCAGTTACATACCGAAACAATTCGTGTTTAGGATTAGCCGTTTGCAGAATCACCGTGCCGCGTGTTTCCCTGCGCCCTGCGCGCCCACTCACTTGCATAATCAATTGAAAGGCGCGTTCATAACTGCGAAAGTCAGGGAAGTGCATCATGCGGTCGGTATCAAACACACCCACCAGACTTACCTTATCAAAGTCCAGGCCTTTGGTAACCATTTGGGTGCCTACCAGAATTTGTGTTTCACCACGTTCAAACGCTTCAATAATATTTTCGTAACCGGTGCGCGAGCGTGTAGTATCTAAATCCATACGCTGTACGTGTGCATTGGGAAAATGAAATTTCAACTCCTCTTCCAATTTTTCGGTACCGTAGCCAAGGGTGAGAATCCGTTTGGAAGTACACGTAGGGCATTGGTGGGGTAGCTCTTCGCGATAGCCACAATAATGACACACCAGCGCATGGCGATATTGATGATACGTAAGGCTAACCGCGCAGTTAATACACTTGGGTACCCACTGGCAATCTTCGCATTGCACCAAAGGCGAGTAGCCTCTACGGTTTTGAAACAGGATTACCTGTTCTTTCTTGTCAAGTGCTTCGCCAATGGCCCGTAGAAGTTTAGAGGTAAACTCACCTTTAATGGTTTTGCTTTTGCGCTCCATACTTACATCGGCAAACACAATGTCGGGCATTTGGGCATCGCCAAAACGTTGCGTTAGTTGAGTATATCCATAGCGATCTTGCGTGGCATGGTATAACGTTTCGGCCGAAGGCGTGGCACTACCCAACACTACTTTAGCATGATGTTGCTGTGCAATAACCATAGCCACATCGCGTGCATGATAACGCGGAGCCGGATCTTGTTGTTTGTAAGAAGTATCGTGTTCTTCATCCACAATAATTAACCCGAGGTTATCGAATGGCAGAAACACTGCTGAACGCACGCCCACCACAAACCGAAACTTGCCGGTAAGCACACCATTCCATACTTCCACGCGCTCGTTGTCAGAAAACTTGGAATGATACACGCCCATCTCGCTGCCAAACATTTTTTTCAGTCGCTGTACAATTTGTGTGGTGATGGCAATTTCAGGTAACAACAATAAAACCTGCGAACCGCCTTCCAGCGCTTTACGAGCCAGGTCGATATAGATTTCAGTTTTACCACTGCCGGTAACGCCTTGCAGCAGCGCAACATTCTTTTCGTCCAACGCAGTAAGCAATTGGTTGCGTGCCGATTCCTGGGCTTCGCTTAATAATATAGGAGTGTGGTGGGTAGCATCCGGAAAACCGAAACGCGGAACAATTACTTCAAACTCTTCTAAAATTTTTTGTTTTATGAGTGTGCCGACCGATGATTCCGAAACATCGCCTTGCAACAACTGCGCTTTGCGTAATCCTTGTTCGTTTAACCTTGGATTGTTAAACACCGGCACGTGTTGCAGGTAATTCAACACAACGGCTTCTTGCTTGGGCTTAGCCGAAAGTTTTTCGAACAGCGCTTCCAATACTTTTTTATCGGTGAACGAATGATGCAACCGAATGTGCTTTTCGGTTTTTGGTTTGAATTTTTCTTTTACTTCTTCAAACAGAATAATGGCTTCCTTAGACGAAAGCGATTTTAGAATATGATAAATCGATTTGGCATCCAGTAGTTTGGCTGCTTCGGTGTAGGAAAGAACATCGGCTTTAAGCCGATCTAACAACAACCTTTCCTTTTCAGAGAAATCGAAATCAGATTCTTCCAACGAAAAGCCCGGTCGCAATTGAATCATCGACTCGCTGGAAAGTTTTAAACCCGATGGTAAAGCGGCTTGTATTACTTCGCCCAGTGTACACATGTAGTATCCGGCCATCCATTCGTACAGGTTAAACTGCTGATCGTAAATAATTTCAGTTTCGTCAAGCAGTTCTAAAATGGGTTTAGCTTCGTATTCCCGGGGTGGCTGATCGTGCAAATGAACAATAATGCCAGTAAGAATTTTTTTCTGCCCAAAGGGAACGATTACACGCTGGCCACGCTTGGCGCGATCGTTTAGCACAGCCGGAATGCGATAGGTAAACAATTTGGCTACCGGCACAGGTAATACAATTTCTGCAAACAGCGTATTGGTTTCGGAATGAAAGAGAGTGCCTTCGGCCATGTGGTAAAAATACGAATTAGAAGAGGCTTATTTCGCGCGGGCGTTAATCATCTCTTCTAATTTCCCATGTGCCCATTCCAGGTCAGCATCTTTTAGCGGGCTTGCAATGGTAATTTTATTGTAGCGAAAGTCTTGTTCGCTTTTACTGCTAATGCGCCCAAAAACGGTGTTATCAATCACGAGTACCAGTTCGGTATCGGGTAATGCGGTAATGGCATTGCGTAGGCGTGTCATTCCTTCTGTTGAAACGATGATGTCGAAATAGCTTAGCAATGCAGGCAGGTCGTGTGTTATTTTACTTACACTTGTAAACTCAATGCTGGCAATAAGGGGTTGATCGGGTATCAGAAATTTTTCGCGGTGGCTGCGATTAAAAACCCTACGGCCATAATCTTTTGCCCGATGTTTAGTGTCGATTTTTATGGTCGCAAAAATGCCGTTAGTTTGTTCTTGTGCAAAACAAGCTGGTGTCAGCAGGTAAAAAAGCAATAGAAATAAGTAGCTTTTAGATTTCATTTAGTTATAAGATTAGCAAAAAAGAAAGCGGATAGCAAAAAGTGATTTTAGAATATAGCGCATGAATTAGTTGAATGAAGCAGGTTTGAAACCAGTGGATGAATTGCTTACTAAAACTTTTTAAATTTACACGATGAATAAAAAGAAACTTATTCCATACCTGATTCTGGCGGCCTTTTTTGTTGTCGCCTTACTGGTTAGAAGTTATCGCACAGGCGATGCGGATGCCCAACCGGAAAGTAAGACATCAACCCGCATAAGTTTAGATGTTTTTCGCGATGCCGATGCCGAATATTTTTTTACCAAACATGCCCGTTGCCGGATGGAGTGCCGAAACATTACTCAAAAAGAAGTGAAAGAAATTGTGAGCAAAGCAGAGGTAAATTATAACAAGAGCGACTTACAGGCTTCAGCCGGAGCGAAGTATGCGCTGGAAGGTTACACATCAAACGACAGGCAACACATTCGCGTAATTGTTGCACCTAAGCAAAAACACCTTTCTATTGTAACCGTAATTGATCTGGATAAAGATTGGGAATGCCCGAGTTGTAGATAAGTATTCTGGCTGCTAGCTTCTGGCTGTTGAGTTTTTAATTATTGAGTACAAATCTTCAAACTGATTACCGATCACTGCCTACTGATTACCGATTACCTAATAAACCCCAACCTCCGCAATCACCGGACAAGCCTTTGAATCTGTAATAGAAACCCGAACCGCATCTGCATGTATGCCATTCAGTTTTAAAATTCGTTTATAGCCAATGGTAGTGCCGGCAGCAATTTGTTGCCAGGTGTTGTTGATACGCGCTTCGATGGTAAAACTTTTTACGCGTTGTCCCAATTGAATGTATTCCTGCAATTCAATAAAATTAAGTTGTTGCGATTTGCCCAGATCGATTTCTATAGTGCCTGAAGTAATTTCATCATCCGTTGTCCAGTACGTTTCCGGATTCTGATCCACCAGATTAGTGGCATTGTATTTTTTATCCTTTCCCCGGAAGGAGCTTACCTGAACAGATTTATTTAATGCAAGATTATTTTTGAATGTTGAATCTACCAATGCCCGAAACCCCATTAGCGATGCGGAATCTTTTTCATGCACACGTCCGCGTCTGTCAGGCGGAATGTTGAGTAGCAGCGTAGAACCTCTTCCCACGGAAGTGAGGTAAATCTCAAACAACTGCTCGGATGTTTTTACAAGTGTATCTTCCTCCGCATGGTAAAACCAACCTTTGCGAATAGATACATCTACCTCGGCTGGAATCCAATGCGTACCGTTTTCTGCTCCAGTATTTAATAATTGTTCAATACCACCTTTGCCGGCATAAAGTGTATCGGGTGTAATGGTGTTCCAGTTGGTTTCGCCAGCTATACCCCGTTCATTACCTACCCAACGAACACCGGGCCCGGCATCGCTGAAAAATAAAATCTCAGGTTCAAGTTCGCGTACTAAGTTTAAAGTAGTAGGCCAATCGTAATAGGTTGAACCTTGTATGCTTCGCTTTTCACGTTTGCCACCGTAATAACCATCGCCACCATTGGCGCCATCAAACCACATTTCAAACACGGGGCCGTAGGTGGTAAACAGTTCATTCAACTGGTTACGATAATAATCCACATACGCAGGTGTGCCGTACTCAGCATGGTTGCGATCCCACGGAGAAAGATAAACGCCAAATTTCAATTCATACTTTTTGCAGGCGCGCATCACATCGCGCACTACATCGCCTTTGCCTTCCTTCCACAGACTGTTCTTAACAGAGTGTTCCGTGTATTTACTGGGCCACAAACAAAAACCATCATGGTGTTTGCAGGTAAGGATTACACCTTTGAAACCCGCTTCTTTGAAAGTAAGAACCCATTGATCAGCATCGTAATTTGTTGGGTTAAAAATAGTGGGACTTTCATCGCCATAACCCCATTCTTTTCCGGTAAATGTGTTGGTTGTAAAATGTACAAAGGCATTCAATTCCATCTGATGCCAGGCTAATTGATTAGCAGCCGGGATAGGTAGGAGTGGGGCTGGTGGTGGTGTTTCTTTGGGCGTGCAGTTAGAAAGAACAACTAATGCAAAAGCGATTACATAAAGAGATTTCATATCGAAAGTTAAATGCTTAATTCGAAATTCAAGATTTAAAATTTTTGATTTGATTCAGTGCATTGGTAACATTATCAACAGGTAACCGACACGTTTTATCCCGACACACATAAATCAACGTTCCACTTTTTGGAAGTCGATTTTCCAATAAAGGTAACGTGCTTTCACCTATACTTCCGGCCGTGAGTGTAAAGGGCAGGGAATGTTGATGCAATTCTGCTCGTAGTGTTAAGGCTTCACTTCCGGCAATAACTACTTCGGCTGGTTCGTGAATCAACTCGCTTAGTAATACAGCCCAATGGCAGGTGTAAACCGGTTCGGATGTAATCAGGTGTAAGAGTTTGGATGTCATGGTGCGGGCTTGTTCTTTCCAGTCTTCCCGATCCAGTAATACACCAAGCTGAAACAGATTCCGCGCCATTACCGAATTTGATCCGGGAATTACATTATCAAAAATTTCTTTCTTACGGGCAATTAAAGCTTCGGCTGTATCGGACGCATAAAAGAAAAATCCTTCTTCCGTATCTGTAAAATGTTGTTGCACATAGTCGCACCAAACGTTGGCCTTGTGTAACCAACCTTCATTAAACGTTACCTGATAAAGTGAAACATAAGCCTGAATCAAAAATGCATAGTCTTCCAGAAAGCCTTCCGTTGTGGATCGTTTACCTTTCCAGGCGCGATACACTTTATCATCAATTACATGTTCTTCCAGAAATGAAATTGCACCTAGTGCCAGTTGTAAAAAATGTTCGTCATTAAAAGCTTTGTAACAATCTATCAAACCATGAATGGTCATCGCATTCCAACCGGTAAGAATTTTATCATCCAACCCTGGCTTGATGCGTTTGCTTCGTGCGGCTAACAGTTTTGCTTTTAACTTTTTAATTTCATCCGATTCAATACCATCGGTTTCCCGATCTCTGCGTAAGATATTACGACCGTGTTCCCAATTACCTTTGGTTGTTGCCTCAAAATGATGCATCAGTTTTTCAGTATCAGCACCCAGCACTGTGCGAAGTTCAGCTTCCGTCCACGTATAAAATTTTCCTTCCACGCCTTCGCTATCGGCATCTAAAGCCGAATAAAAACCTCCGGCCAGGTGTTGCATCTCACGTTCCAGCCACCCCACAGTTTCATAAACCGTTTCTTTAAAGACAGGATCATGTGTTATGCTATATGCTTCTGCATAAAGTGAAAGCAATTGTGCATTATCATAAAGCATTTTTTCAAAGTGTGGTGCAAACCATTCACCATCTACCGAGTACCGCGAAAAACCACCACCTACCTGATCGTAAATTCCACCAAATGCCAACTGCCGAAGGGTGTGTGTAACCATATTAAGCGCGACTTTAGTATTGGTGCTGGCATGGTAACGCAATAAAAACAGCCAGATGGAAGGCATCACAAACTTAGGGGCCTTCTCAATTCCACCCCATGTTTTATCATACCGCGAAGCGAGAATCTGAAACATGGTATCGGTTTGTTCTTGCTTAAAAAGTTTTTCGTTTTGCTGCGCGAAGCGTTTCAGATCGCTGGTTTGTAAATGTTGCGCCAGATCATTTGCGGAGTCATCAATTTCTTTTCGTTTTACCTGAAAGGTTTGATGAATTTGTTTTAGTAACTGCACCCAGTTTTGCGGTGGAAAATACGTACCGCCATAAAAAGGTTTTTGATCGGGAGTTAAAAATACATTCAGAGGCCAGCCACCATTTTGTTGCATGGCTTGCACAGCTTCCATATACACGTGGTCAATATCAGGCCGCTCTTCACGATCGACTTTAATACAGACAAAATGCTCATTCATCACTGCAGCAATGGTTTCGTTTTCAAAACTCTCGCGCTCCATTACATGGCACCAATGGCAACTGGAGTAGCCAATGCTTACCAATATGGGTTTGTCTTCAGCTTTAGCTTTTTGTAGTGCTTCATTGCTCCACTCGTACCACTCAACCGGATTGTGTGCGTGTTGTAACAGATAAGGTGAAGTAGCATGTATAAGTCGGTTAGGCATGGGCAGTAAGTTGTGCGCGTACAGATTCTATTTCAGTTGTTACCGGTACCTGGTGTTGGATAGATTCTAATTTGCGTAAGGTGTCTTTCAAAAAATGCTGATGTGCTGCCGAGGCTACCTGAAAAGGTTTGTGTGCCAATGCTTTTTGAATTTCGTTTAACGTATGAATGAGTTTTAGCGTGTCAGCCTTAAAGTAACGGTCGCTGAATTTCTGATTAATGTAGTCTCGCGCTTCCGCAGATGGATGAAGCATGTCGCGTTCGTAGAACCGATAATCGCGCAGATCGTCCATCATAATTTCATAGGCTGGAAAATAATCAACGTGTTGTTGAAGTTCATGGCAAACTAATCGCAATATCGATTTACTTACAGTATTTAATTCAAATGTGTCTTTGCTGTGCCTTACGGGACTAACCGTAACCAGTATCCGAAGTTCAGGGCGAATTTTTTTAATAGTCTGAACAACTGTGTTAAACGATTGAATAATTTCCGTAGCCGATAAAAGTTTTTTATTAAACTGATTGGCGGATACTTTATGACAATTGTTTACTAATTGATGGGTTGATTGTAATTCATATACCCAGGCCGTTCCGTATGTAATGATGAGCACATCCACGTGTTGTAAAAATTCACGAACCTGTTTTTGAACATCTTGCAGAATGGTTAACAGTTCTGCTTTTGAGTTGGCAGTAAACTGCGAATGGTAAGCATGATGAAACCAGATTCCGTTACGTTCGGTAAACAGGTTTTGATCGATGTTATCATCGAATGCATCCAACAGGAGATTATGAATAGAAACCGGATTGTAAGTTGTGCCGAAGGGATTGGCGAGTACCGTAAACTTGTTGTTAGCCAACCATTGGCCAAACTCATCGGCAAAACAGGAACCCATGGTGAGTATTTTCTGCTCAAGACCAATGGGCTGTGTTGGCGAACAATTTATTTCGGTTCGAAACGAATTCATTCTATTTTTGGATAGTTTTGGAATCGGTTTGAAAGTTACTACGATACGGTTAACCGAGTTCTATTTGCTCCGGAATTATGAATAAAAATATTGCTACACTGCATCGGATTGCCTCAAAAAAAACACGATTGATAATCGGGTTGATGTCAGGCACTTCGCTGGATGGCCTGGATGTAGCGTTATGCCGCATCAGCGGAAACGGGGTTCACACCAAAGTAGAGCCGGAGAAATTTTACACCTGGCCCTACAACACAAAATTTAAGAATAGCATTTTGGAAGTGTTTGCCAAACCGCAAATCGATTTTCAAAAACTTACTGAACTGAATGCGGTTATTGGGAGAACACACGGGCAGTTAGTATTAAAATCTTTAAAGAAATGGAAAGTTAAGCCACAGCAGGTTGATGTAATTGCTTCGCACGGCCAAACGGTATTTCATGCACCCAAATTTTTATATCCACAGGCAAAACAAAACGCTACTTTACAAATTGGCGATGGCGATCATCTGGCTGTTGAAACCAGGATAATTACATTAAGTGACTTCAGGCAAAAGCATGTGGCTGCCGGTGGCGAAGGCGCACCGTTAGCAGTGTATGGCGATTATCTGTTGTTTTCAAAAAAAGGTGCGAATAGAATATTATTGAATGCCGGTGGCATCGGCAACTTTACCTATTTGCCAGCATCAGCAAAAGCCAACGAAGTTTTTGTTACCGATACCGGCCCGGCCAACACCTTAATCGATCAAACCATACGGCATTTTTTACCCGGTCAATCTTTTGATAAAGACGCACAACTTGCCAGCACGGGTAAACCCGATTTGGCATTGCTAACGGCATTAAAGTCGCATCCGTTTTTTAAACAAAAGTTTCCGAAAACAATCGGGCCGGAGTTGTTTAACCTGGAGTACGTTCAGGCTGCCCAACAAAAAAGTAACACCACCGGAATTTCGTTACCGGATTTGTTAGCAACGCTTACTTACTTCAGTTCAGTAACTATTGCCGAAGCGATTCAACGGGTTACAGGCAAAAATAAATTTGATTTATATGTGAGTGGTGGCGGGGCGCATAATCCATTACTGATGCAAGGACTTAAAGTGTTATTGCCGAATATTACTTTTCATAAAATGGAAGCGCTGGGAATAACAGGCGATGCCAAAGAAGCCGTGTTGTTTGCCGTGTTGGCAAACGAAGCATTAGCCGGTGGCAAAACAGATTTTGGCAAGCGATCTAAAATCCCTTCGGTATCGATGGGAAAAGTTTCGTTTGCGAGATAGACCCTCACCCCCGTCCCCTCTCCCCAAGGAGAGGGGTGTCTGAGGAACGAAGACGGGGTGAAGTTAAAAAAAATGGATATGAACGACTTCAAAAAAATAACCGAACAACCTTCTCACTATCGCCATCTTGAAAAGATGTCGGTAGCGGAGATATTAACCAACATCAACAAAGAAGATAAAACGGTGCCACAGGCCGTTGAAAAAGTTATTCCACAAATCGAAAAATTGGTTCAGGCTATTATCGATAAGATGGTGGCCGGTGGCCGGTTGTTTTATCTCGGTGCCGGAACCAGCGGTCGCCTGGGTGTGGTTGATGCCAGCGAGTGTCCGCCCACGTATGGTGTGCCGTATGGTTTGGTGATTGGCTTGATTGCAGGTGGTACAAAAGCCATTACTCAGGCAGTTGAGTTTGCCGAAGACAGCCTCGAACAAGGTTGGAAAGATTTGGAGGCCCATTACATTACAGCGCAGGATGTTGTAGTTGGTATCGCGGCAAGCGGTCGCACCCCTTACGTGATCGGTGCTTTAAAAAAATGTCGCGAAAGCGGAATTGTAACCGGAAGTATTTCGTGCAATCCGGGGGCACCGGTAAGTAAAGAGGCTGACTTTCCCATTGAAGTAGTGGTGGGGCCAGAGTTTGTAACCGGAAGCACCCGCATGAAAAGCGGAACTGCTCAGAAACTGGTGTTGAATATGATCTCTACATCGGTAATGATCCGGCTGGGCAGGGTAGAAGATAACAAGATGGTGAACATGCAACTGACTAACGACAAGTTGGTTGACCGTGGCGTGCGGATGGTGATGGATAACACCGGCCTTACCGATTATGAGCAAGCCCATCAATTGCTGATCAAACATGGGTCAGTGAAAAAGGCTGTGGACGTCTGGTTAAAAAAATAGGCATTCTTACTGGAATGATCCTGAAACCATTCTATTTTTGAAATTCATCTACCTCAAAACCCTATGAGTCACATTTCTGTAACCGAGCACATTCCCACACAGATTTTTAAAACCTCCGAAGAAGCCTCTGTTTTTGTAGCTAACGAAATTACAAATCTTATTCGGCAAAAGCAGGCGGAAGGTAAACCGTGTGTGCTGGGTCTGGCCACCGGCTCTACACCTACACGTGTGTATGCCGAATTGATAAAACTCCACAAGCAAGGATTGAGTTTTAAGAATGTAATTACGTTTAATCTTGATGAATATTATCCAATAGAACCTACCTCGCTACAAAGCTATGTTCGGTTTATGAACGAACATTTATTCGATTCAATCGACATTCCCAAAGCGAACATCAATGTACCAGATGGTACACTGCCAAAAGATAAAGTGGCTGAATACTGTAAACAGTACGATGCCAAAATTGATTCGTTAGGGGGAATTGATTTACAGATACTCGGTATTGGTCGTACAGGCCACATTGGTTTTAACGAACCCGGTTCGTCTGAGAAATCGCCCACGCGTATGATCACGCTCGATCAGGTAACGCGCATAGATGCAGCAAGCGATTTTTTTGGTGAAGAAAATGTTCCGCGCAAAGCCATTACGATGGGTGTGGGCTCTATTCTAAAATCCAAGCGCATTATTATGATGGCCTGGGGCGAAGGTAAAGGGCCCATCGTTCAAAAAGCAGTAGAAGGTCCGGTTACGGATCAAATCCCATCTACGTTTTTGCAGAAGCATTCCAACACGCAGGTAATTCTGGATGATGCCGCGTCTTCCAAGCTTACGCGAATCAAAACCCCGTGGTTGGTGGATAGTGTGGATTGGAATGAGAAGTTGATTCAGAAAGCAGTAGTGTGGTTGGGCCTAACATTACAAAAGCCTGTGCTTAAACTTACCAACCACGATTACATGGAGCATGGCATGGGCGATATTATTACCGAATATGGTTCAGCCTATAAGGTGAATATTAAAATCTTTAATGCACTGCAACATACCATTACCGGTTGGCCCGGAGGTAAACCCAATGCCGATGATTCACATCGTCCTGAACGTGCAACCCCGTTCCCAAAACGCGCGATAATATTCAGCCCGCATCCCGATGATGATGTGATTTCAATGGGCGGTACGTTTATCCGGTTGGTCGATCAGAAACACGAAGTACATGTAGCCTATCAAACTTCAGGTAACATTGCCGTGTTTGATGATGATGCTATTCGCTTTGCGGATTTTGTACGCGATTTCAACCAATCGTTTGGTTTGAGTAAAGCCGATGGCGAAAAGTTCTATGAAAAAATTGTGCGCGACATTAAAGAAAAGAAACCGGGTGCCGTTGATAGTGCCGAGGTAATGAAGATCAAAGGTTTGATTCGCAGAGGCGAAGCAAAAGCCGGTTGCCGGTACACAGGCATTCCCGATGAGCAAGCGCACTTTCTTGACATGCCTTTTTATGAAACCGGCACGGTTAAGAAAAAACCATTAGGCGAAGCTGATATTCAGATTATTGTTGATTTGATTGAGAAGATAAAGCCGCACCAGATTTATGCTGCGGGCGATCTTTCCGATCCGCATGGTACCCACCGCGTATGTCTGGCTGCCATCTTTCAGGCCGTTGATCGGTTAAAGCATAAAGATTACATGAAAGATTGCTACGTGTGGTTGTATCGCGGAGCATGGCAAGAATGGGATATCGATCAGATTGAAATGGCCGTACCCCTTAGTCCGGATGAATTGCTGCGCAAGCGCAGAGCCATCTTCAAACATCAATCACAAAAAGATAGTGCCGTATTTCCGGGCAGCGATAAACGCGAGTTCTGGGTTCGGGCCGAAGATCGCAATCATGCCACAGCCGAAGCGTATAACTTATTAGGCTTAGCCGAGTATGAAGCGATTGAAGCTTTTGTGAGATACCATTTTTAAACCAGTATATAGTATTAAGTCCTTAGTCTATAGTTAAAACAATGAGGTCTTATATTATAAAGGTACCACTCAATCGTCATTGACTCTTTGCTAACGACTAATTACTCAATACTATTAATTATGCATTTAGTATCCTGGAACGTAAACGGAATCCGCGCGATTATTAAGAAAGAATTTGTAGCGAGTGTGCGCGCGATGGCTCCCGATGTAATAGGCTTGCAGGAAACCAAAGCTGCTAAGGAAGAAGTATTAACAGCTTTGGAAGTATTGCCAGAGTATAAAGTGTATGCAAACTCATCTAAGGCCCGCAAAGGGTATTCTGGTACAGCCATCTTAACTAAAACTGAACCCATAGATGTTACCTACGATATGGGCATTGATGTGCACGATCAGGAAGGGCGGGTTGTAACGGCCGAATTTGCTACGTATTTTTTTGTAACGGTTTATACACCTAATGCGGGTGAGGGTCTTGCCCGACTGGATTATCGCCAAACGTGGGACGATGCTTTTCGGGAATACCTGGTTTGGTTAAACCGCAGAAAGCTGGTAATTGTGTGTGGCGATTTTAATGTGGCTCATAAACCAATTGACCTGGCGCATCCTAAACCAAACTACAACAAGTCGGCTGGTTATACCCAGCAGGAGATAGACGGGTTTGATAAGTTATTAAACACTGGTCTGGTGGATACCTTCCGTCATTTTTATCCGGAGGAGATAAAATATTCGTATTGGAACTTTGTAACCAACGGTCGCGCCAAAAATGTGGGTTGGCGCATTGATCATTTTCTCGTTCCGCAAACTGTAATGCCTTTGGTAAAAGATGCTATGATCTATAACGAGTATCATGGCTCAGATCATTGCCCGGTAGGATTGAGGATTGGGATTTAGAAATTTTCGGGATTATTGGATGCCCAGATTTACCTCCTCGGTCATTTGGAAAATGAATATTGAATCCCAACCTGTGCTGTGATGGTATGCTGATATATCGATTGCTCGTGTCGGATGGTTGGTAGTCCAAATGAATACTTGCTTCTTATGGTTAGATTAATTTTATTAGTAATTCTGGGTCTTATCCCTGCGCCAATGAAAACAGTTGGAAAAAAGGTCTGTGTCTGTACGTAGTCAGGAAGATGGATAACCGTTACATTATCATTTATAGTTGTTTCTCTTGTGCGGTATGAGCTTGCCGTTGTTTTAAGATTCAAATTACCTCCACCTTCAATAAAGAGAGGAAGTTGTTTCGAGTTGTTAAGATAGTATCCAATCCCGATGGGAACTTGCAGGTAGTTGGAAGTGAGCCCGGCTACATCAACTGTATTCGAAGTGGTTTGCTTTGATGAATAGAATTTCTCCTGAATATAAAACACCCCACTTTCGAAGAATAATCGTTCGGAACTTCTGGGGAATTGTAAGATTAAGGTAACGCCAGGTGCAACAAACCGGGTCGAGGAGAACTGGTTAGGTTCAATATGATTGTAGGTTTGAGTGAGATCGGTGGTAGATGCACCAGTTGCATTTACAGCAAGCCCAACCTGAGTTCTTGACCATGGCTTTTGAGACATATTTTTAACGCCACCCGTACATGTGTTATAATGGTTAAAAACATTGATTAGTGATTTTTCATTCAGTGCGGATCTCATAATCCTGGCTGTAGCGGTGTTACAGTCTGAAAATTTCAGATTAAGTATTCCTTTAAATTCGGGCTTGGTTCTTATATAAGTTTTTCCATCCACCATACGTTCTTCAACAATTTCACGAAGTCTGAAAATTTCGTGTTCGCTGGTCTCCAAAAAAAAGTCATTGTTTGCCAGGAGTAAGGTTGCTTTTCCGTAAATCAGAATCTCTGCAAAATTTTGATTGACAGTATTATCAACGGTGTAGGTTATGGATTTGAAATGACCTTCGTTATCTATTCCGTATCCAGCTAGTTGTTGTGGTGAGTATGTGGTTGCTTCGTTAGAACTATTTCTAAATGTGCACGAAGCAAGTTGCGATGATCTTTCTTTGTAAAGAATGAATCCCCGAATGGTGTCCGATGTAGTAGTAATAATGTAACCGGGTCGATAATCACCTTGTGCGACCGCTTGTAGGCTGATTAAAGTAATAAGACAAATAAGCAAGTATCGCATAAAGAAGATGGTATGGATTAAATAGTTTTAAACCGATTCTCTACCTTTACCCGGATTTGATGTTAACTCAAGAAATCCGCTCAATCTGAGCACCCAACTTTCTTAAGCGATCTTCAATATCCTGATAGCCTCTGTCAATCTGCTCTACATTTGAAATTTCGCTTTCACCTTGAGCGGATAGGGCTGCAATCAACAACGCTACACCCGCGCGAATATCAGGTGAGGACATTTTAATTCCACGCAACGCATTCTTACGATCAAGACCAATTACGGTAGCCCGGTGCGGATCATTCAAAATAATCTGCGCACCCATATCAATTAACTTATCTACAAAGAACAAGCGGCTCTCAAACATTTTCTGATGTATAAGCACTGTGCCTTTCGCCTGAATGGCCACTACCAATACAATACTAATCAGATCAGGCGTAAAGCCTGGCCACGGTGAATCGGCAATGGTTAGAATTGAGCCATCAATAAACGTTTCAATTTCATAGCGCTCCTGCGCAGGGATGTGAATGTCATCACCTCTGAACTCCATCTTAATACCCAATCGCCTGAAAATCTCTGGGATAATACCCAACATATCAATACGACAATTCTTAATGGTGATTTCAGATTGTGTCATCGCGGCAAGCCCGATGAAGCTACCAATCTCAATCATATCGGGCAGAATGGTATGTTCAGTGCCGTTAAGTTTAGCTACACCTTCAATAGTAAGTAAGTTAGAACCAATGCCACTTATCTTCGCACCCATGCGGTTAAGCATGGCGCATAGTTGTTGCAGGTAAGGTTCGCAGGCTGCATTGTAAATAGTGGTCGTGCCTTTCGCCAATACGGCTGCCATTACAATATTTGCCGTACCGGTTACGGACGCTTCATCCAGCAACATGTATTTGCCTTGCAGGTGCGAGGCATCAATATGAAATAGATTGTCTTCTGTTTCGTATTTAAAACGAGCGCCTAAGTTTTGAAAACCGATAAAGTGGGTATCTAATTTTCTGCGACCAATTTTATCGCCACCCGGTTTTGGAATGCTTGCCTTGCCATAGCGGGCGAGGATAGGTCCCAGTAACATCACTGATCCGCGCAAAGCAGCCGCTTTCTTTCTGTACTCAGGTGTTTCAAGATAAGCTGTGTTTACAGTTGCCGCAGTAAAGCGATAAGAACCTTTGCTTAGTTTTTCAACTTTGCAACCCAGGTCGCCAATCAATTCAATCAACTTGTTTACATCAACAATATCCGGGATGTTGTGAATAGTAACTGGTTCTGCGGTAAGCAACGGTGCGCACAAAACCTGCAGTGCTTCATTCTTGGCACCTTGTGGAATAATTTCGCCCTTAAGCTTAACTCCACCTTTTATTTTAAATGAACTCATTGATCGCGTCTGCGGTGTTGGTGACGGTTTTTCTTGAAAGGTCTGTTGCCGCGTGGTTGATTGCGGTTATCGCTACCCTGCGGGCGCTGGGTTTTCGTGCGCTGCTCGCGATATAATTTTTCAAACAGATTTTCTTCACGAACTTTATCCAGACTCAGCGTAAGTTTTCCTTTCGATAGGATCTGAATATCTTTTACAATTACTGAATCGTCAAGCGTTTCTTTGTTCCAGGCACCGTAGAATGTTTTCATCAGCTTGCCAATATAAATGGCTGCTTCTTCGCGTTCTTTCGGATCTTCTTTCTTGGTAGCTTCTAACACCAGCTTCTCGATGTTTTTACCATAATGGCGGTAGCGCACATCGTTTTGCGGATACTCCACCTTGCGCGGTTTCTTAAACAGAATGGTACGATCGGGTGTTGAGAAAGGGTTGTTTACATCCAGGTTAAAATCAGCCATGATGTATAAATCATCCCACATGCGTTGTGGATTCTCCTGCGCTTCTTTCGCTACCGGAGCAAGTTGTTTTATCAACTCGATAAGCGTGGTGGCCATTTGCGTGCGCTTATCCTTATCGGGAATAGTGCGGATGTAGTTAACCAGTTTTTGTACGTTACGGCCATACTCCTTCAGGATTATGGCTTCGCGTGATGTATTGTATTCTCCGATTGTCTTCAATTCTCGTGTATTTTCAATTTAGCAAAACTAAGCAATAAGGTCTTCTCCCCAAAATCAGCAAATTGGATACGGGCCTTCCGTTCGGCACCAATTTCTTCCAGTTTGGTTACGGTGCCAAAGCCAAATTTGGGGTGCTCCACTTTCATGCCTTCTTTCAAACTGCTGGTATCGCTGGGTTTAAAATCGGCTGCGGGCTTATAAGCTGTTGGTTTAGCTACTGGCTGCGAGCTAACCGTCTTTTTCATCCCACTCACAAAACTCTTGGCAAAGTTGGGGTTGGGAGCTACCGAATCCATACCACCAAACTTGGTACTCACTTTAATAAACTTGCTGCTGATGTCATCCAGAAATCTGCTGGGCTCGCAATTCTTAAGTCGGCCAAACCGATAACGTGTGAGTGCGTAGGAGAGGTAAAGTTTTTTTTGTGCTCGGGTTATAGCTACATAAAACAACCTGCGCTCTTCTTCCAGTTCAGATCGGCTACTCAACATCAACTGCGATGGAAATAAATCTTCCTCCATCCCCACGATATAGACATTCTTATACTCAAGCCCTTTGGCCATGTGTATGGTCATCAACGTAACCTTGTCGGGATCCTGATCTTTGTCTTCATCCTGGCCGGTAAGCAACGAGACTTCCTGTAAGAATGCACTTAAACTTTTGTCTTCCTTTTCAGGATCATCCACATATTCCTTAATCGCGTTAAGCAATTCCTGCACGTTTTCGTAGCGACTTAAACCTTCTACAGTTTTGTCTTCGTACAGTTCTTTTAACAGGCCACTTGCTTTGGCAATTTCGGCTGCGGCTTCATACGCATCTTTGGATTGAATCTCTACACCAAAGCGTTTAATCTTGGTCACAAAATCTTCAATGGCATAAACCGATCGTCCGCTTCCTAAAAACGAAGGAATATTTTCCAATACTTCCCAAATGGAAATAGCATGGTCGTTAGCGGCAACAATAATTTTATCGATGGTAGTATCGCCAATGCCACGTTTGGGCAGATTGATAATTCTTTTAAATGAAGCTTCGTCTTGCTGGTTTAACGAATACCGCAAGTAGGCCAGCATGTCTTTTATTTCCTTCCGTTGATAGAAGGAGAGACCGCCAACCACTTTGTATTTGATATTCATTCTGCGCAAGGCTTCTTCTATGGCCCGGCTCTGGCTATTAGTACGATATAAGATTACAAAGTCGCTAAACTTGTATTGGTGCTGCATCTTTTCTTCGAAGATGGAAGAAGCCACAAGTTTACCTTCCTCGTTATCGGAAACAGCTTTGATTAACTCAATCAGATTGCCTTCCTCATTTTCGGTCCAGACTTTTTTAGGGAGCTGGGCTTTATTTTTAGCAATAACAGAGTTGGCTGCTTCAACTATGGTTTGAGTGGAGCGATAGTTCTGCTCAAGTTTTATAATGCGCGCCTCCGGATAATCTTTTTCGAAGTTGAGGATGTTGGTAATGTCCGCTCCACGAAAGGCGTAAATACTCTGGGCATCATCGCCCACCACACAAACATTTTCGCGTACTGAGGCCAGCTTGCGAATAATAAAATACTGGCACAGGTTGGTATCCTGAAACTCATCCACCAGCAAGTAATGAAACCGGTGTTGGTATTTGTTTAACACCTGCAAGTGTTCTTTAAAGAGCTTATCGGTATTAAACAAAAGATCATCAAAATCCATAGCGCCCGATTTAAAGCAGCGCAGCGCATAGGCTTTGTAGATGTTACCAATTTCGGGGCGCATGTTGGCGGCATCATCGGCAGCAAACACCGGGTTAGCTATGTATTCCTGCCACGAGATCAACCTATTTTTAGCAGAAGAAATCCGGTTATAAACCGTATTGACTTTATACTGAGTATCATCTAATCCCATTTCTTTAATCACACTGCGCAGTAGCGATTTGGAATCATCGGTATCGTAAATGGTAAAGTTGTTGGGATATCCGAGGTGATGAGCCTCGGCTCTGAGTATGCGTGCAAACACGGAGTGAAACGTTCCCATCCAAAGGTTACGCGCATCGCCACCCACCATTTTCTCAATGCGATCGCGCATTTCTTTGGCAGCCTTGTTGGTAAAGGTTAGCGCCATAATGTTGAACGGGTCAACATTTTTGGTTTGAATAAGATGGGCAATGCGAAAAGTGAGTACCCGCGTTTTACCGGAGCCTGCGCCCGCGATAATCATGGTTGGCCCTTCGGTATTCAGTACCCCTTCGCGCTGCGGTTCGTTTAGGGTTTGTAAAAAATCGCTCATAAAAGTCCGCAATATAAGCAGGTGCATTTCAAATGCCGAAACCCACGAGCTTACTTGTGATTCAAAATTCTGAGGCGCTTAAACTATTAATTTCTGGTGTTGGTTAAGCGGGCTGATAGTTATGATGTTATCAATTTTACCAATGAAAATACAGTAGCCGATTTTGTATTTTTTTCTTTAACAGTACCTTAGAGGATTATTTTTCTGAGTTTGGCAATACTTCCTCCATTCCGGTTTTCTGACGATGGCTTTGCGGTAACGGCTGCTGAGCCGTGGATCAGAGAGAAAACCTCGGTGATCGCGCAGTATCTTCAATCGTACACCGACCTGCATGCGGGTAAAGTAAATGAGTTAATTTTTATCGATCTGTTTGCGGGCAATGGCTTGTACTCGCTGGGTGCGCGAAATGAATTATTTGCTGCGCCCCCGTTATTGTCGCTGTCGCTGGATTTGCCTTTTACGCGGTACATTTTCTGTGCATCAAGTCAGGAGCAATTGAATATTCTGAAAATCAGGGTGAACAAATATTTCAGAGGTAAAAATGTATTGTTGCTGTTGGGTAAACCCGAAGAATTAATAGACAGTTTGAGTCATTATGTGCCGGCCAATCAACAAGGCTTAAAGACGAGTGTATTTTGTCTGGCCGATTCATTTTCGTTTGATCTGAATTTTGAAGCAGTTCAAAAATTATCTGAATTACAATTTAACTTTCTCATTCCGTTTTGCTTTGCACTGAACGATAAATTGAACTACCGGTTTTATTTGCGCGACTCCCGACCCCGGTTTGCAAGCTATTTAACAAAGGAAGGTGCCGACCTGGTTGAACGGGGTGTGGGCAATAACCGAACATTTTACAAGAGACTGGTACAACAATACCAAACCAACATGCTGGCCTTGGGGTATAACCTTTCGCTATCCACACACAAGGCCGATTCGGGTTTGATGGAGTTACCTGCTTACCACATTGGCTTTTTCTCGAAAGAATTTTCTACACAATCCATCCGGCAAACGGTGGAAGCTGCCAGCCATACACAATTTGAATTGTTTCAATAAACCTATAAGGTCTATGATGCGAAGTAAAAAAGACCTTATAGGTTTTTTAGCTATTCGAACAAACAAAGGTTGTAAACCTTCTTGTAAAAAAGACCTTATAGGTTTTAGTTACAAGGTTATAAACCTTTAACTAACTTGGGATTTTAAATTTAAGTACATGATTCAGGTAGGAGAGATCTTGGTTTCGGATGATATTAAGGAAGTAGAATTTGTCTGCAACCTGGAGAAGTGCAAAGGCGCTTGTTGTGTAGAAGGTGATTTGGGCGCACCGCTGGAAGAAGATGAACTGGAAACGATGAAGTCTATTCAGAAAGCCATTAAACCTTATCTTACTAAAGCAGGATTGGCAGCCATTAAAGAACAAGGCCCTTACATACTGGATGAAGATGGCGATTACTCTACACCCACCATTGGCGGTAAAGAATGTGCCTATGCGCTGTACGATGAGAAAGGCGTTTTAAAATGTGGTATCGAACAAGCCTACCTGGATGGTAAAGTGGAATTCCGCAAACCGATTTCCTGCCATTTATATCCTATCCGCATCACCAAAAACAAAAAAGGTTTTGAAGCGGTGAATTACCACAAGTGGAGCATTTGCTCGGCCGCGTGTACGCTTGGGCAATCTTTACAGGTGCCGCTGTATAAGTTTTTGAAGGAGCCGCTTATTCGCAAGTATGGGCAGGATTGGTACAACGAACTTGTTTTAAAAATAGAGGCCAATCAGTAGGGTGGAAGACTTTTTCTAAATTTAGTACCTTGTAAGCAAATCAATTTTTTATGAAAAGGCTAATCGGTTTATCCTGGCTTATCCTGATAACTTTCAATTTATATAGTCAGGATGAGGGACT
>Ga0075163_10000639_pt1 | contig 45491 bp, 32 predicted proteins | sample JI1023141ADNA_FD_71478 | JGI IMG/M metagenome (GOLD analysis project Ga0075163, IMG submission 71478) | Wastewater effluent complex algal communities from Wisconsin, to seasonally profile nutrient transformation and Carbon sequestration -... | ecosystem: Engineered > WWTP > Effluent > Algae...
CGGCGGCATGTTTGGCAACGGCGCCTTGATGGGCGGCGGCGGCGGCATGTTCACCTCCGGCACTGCCACGGCCGGCGGCGACTTCACTGCGACCGGCAGCGAGGGCGGCAAGAACACCGGCGCTGGCGGCGGCGGCGGTGCGGCGGCGGCCGACTTCCCCGGCGGCGCGGCCATGGGCAGCGCAGGCGGCACCGGCGGTGGCGTCACCGGCACTCTCACTTACGGCGGTCAGGGAACCAATGGCCTGGGAACGCCCGGAGCCGCTGGCACCGGTGGTGGCGGTGGTGGCAACTCGCTGGGGGCTTCGGGCGGCGGTGGGGCTGGATTCGGCGGCGCAGGCGGAAACGGGAGTGGCGGACCGACACTGTTTGGCGGCGGCGGCGGCGGCTTCGGCGGCGGCGGCGGGCCCGGCGAGTCGGGCGGCGGCGGCGGCGTCGGCGGTGGCGGCGGCTTTGGCGTGCAGGTCTTTGGCGGCCACGGCGGCGGCGGGTTTGGCGGTGGCGGCGCCTCGGGAGCCGACGGCGGCTTCGGCGGCGGCGCTGGCGGCAACAACCCGCTGGGTTCCAAGAGCGCTTTCGGCGGTGGAATGGGCGGCGGCGGTGCCGCTCTGGGCGGCGCCATCTTTGTCTACAGAGGCGCCCTGAACATCGTCAACTCGACGCTGAGCCAGAACCGGGCAGTCGGTGGGAAGTCGCTTGGCACAGAGCCGCTGCCGTCGGGCACGGGCGAGGACCATGGCGGCGGCGTGTTCGTGCTCAACAGCGCTGTGAACATCACCAACTCCACGCTGTTTGGCAATGTCTCGGCTACCTGCTCGACGATCGGCGGCGGTGGCGCCCTTTACATCCTGTCGTTCGGTCCGGGGTCTCCCACCACAGCGGTGGTGGCCAAGAACAGCATCTTTGCCGGCAGCAGAAATGGCGGCGGGATGCTGTGCAATGACATAACAATCGCCCAGCTCGCCGGCACTGCCTCGCTCGACATAACGGTCAATAACCGCCTTGGCAGAGCTGTAAAGGTATTGAGCGGAACGTCCATGTCGTCCCCCGCAACCACAACTGGGGATCCCAGGCTGGATACGCTGAAGGACAACGGGGGACCGGCGTTTACGCACTCTCCCCTGGCCGCCAGCGCTGTGATTGGAACCGGAGACAGCACGACCTGCGCAGGCGCTGTGGTGGGCGCAGTGGATCAGCGGGGCGCCATCCGGACGACCTGCTCCATTGGCGCGGTTGAGGTAGCCTCGCTGGCCGCAAACGGAGCCACGTGCACGCAGCACTCCGACTGCGCCAGCCTGCGCTGTATCGATGGCGTCTGTTGCGACACCAGCTGCGGGTGTGGAGACCCGAACGACTGCCAGTCGTGCAGGATGGCGGACACCGGCGTGGCCTCTGGAACCTGTGCGCCGGCAACCTCGGCGTATGTCTGCCGGGCCAGCGCCGGGACGTGCGATGTCGCCGAGAGCTGCTCTGGCAGCAGCACGGTCTGTCCGAGCGACGCCTTTGTCTCTGCGACGACCGAGTGTCGTGGCGTGGCTGGACTCTGCGACGTGGCAGAAAAGTGCACGGGCAGCAGTGCGGCCTGCCCCGTCGACACCTTTTTGCCTGCGATGACCGAGTGTCGCGGCGTGGCCGGAACCTGCGACGTGGCAGAAAAATGCACGGGCAGCAGTGCGGCCTGTCCGGCCGACAGCTTCCTGCCCGCGACGGCCGTCTGCCGGCCCGCGACCAAGATCTGCGACGTGGCCGAGCAATGCACGGGCAGCGGCGCCGCCTGTCCCGCCGACGTCGCCAAGCCCAACACCGCGCTCTGTCGCCCTTCCGGCGGTCCTTGCGATCCGCTGGAGCGCTGCGATGGCTCCTCGATGGACTGCCCTGCGGACGTCATCCTGCCGGCCATGACGCAGTGCAAGGCCCCCGGCACCAACTCGACCTGTGATCCCGCGGATCTATGCGATGGAGTGCGCAAGACCTGCCCCGCCCGCTACGCCCCCGCCGGCACCTCCTGCGGCACCAGCATGAGCTGCAATGGCCTTGGCCAGTGCCGCTAAGCAGCATGTATAAAAAATGAATGGCAATTAAAGCCTCCCCGCCGGCGGGGAGGTGGCTGCGCAGCAGCGGGTGGGGTAGGCGCACGGCGGCCTGCAAAAGAAGACCCACTCCGCCCGATGCGCGCAGCTGCCTGCCGCCTATCGGGAAGGCTCTTCAGCGATTCAGGACTGTTGGGAGGGGCAGGAGCGGGAGGGCAGGGGCGGCGGCAGATGAGCTGAGCGACGGCTAGTAGTAATCGTTCGCTTCCGCTTCGTTGCGCAGGACGCGGCGGCTGCTGAGCGGCGAGTCATAGCCAACGGAAGTGAAGAAGTCCGAGCCGCTGTCCGACAGGCAGTCAGAGTTGCGGCAGACACCGCTGGCACACTCGAAGCCGGTCTCGCAGTCCTCCGTGGTCGAGCAGCTGCTGCCGCTGTAGGTCAGCCGCTCGGGGCACACCAGCTGGACGTAATCGTAGTCGGTCATCGAGTTGTGGGTCGGGCCCACTGCGCTCCACCGCGTGCGCTCGATGCAGCGCGCTCCGCTCTGCGTCCACTCCGCTTCGCGGGTAAAGCCCGAGACCGTTTCATGCGCCTGAATTGCCGGCGAGAATGCATCCCAGACATTGATTGCAGTGCCATTTACGGTGTGCGGGCTGCCATTGCCGCAGTAGTCCGCGCGAACCATTCGCGTACAGGCCTGGTGCCAGTTCGCCAAGCTCTGGGACTTGCACGTAGACTCGTCCTGGCACTCGGTCTTGCTATCCCACGGATGATATCCCCACAATACGCACTTGCCAATCGCAGTGTGTACGCAGGCCATCGTGAATAGCGTGGAACTGCTTGAATAACTGCCATTGCTGAAGCTCCACGTGCCAGACAGCGGAACAGCAGGAATGGGCAGTCCGCTGATTGGGCTGGTGCCACACAGCGGAGACAGAACTTCCGTATTATTGGAATTCTGCACAATCGCTACGTTATAGAGATACAGACCACTGCTAGAGGTATTATCAATGGCCGTGATCCGGAGGTTTATCGTCGAGCTGTCGGAGAGCTGGCCGACCATGTTGGCTCCGACGAGCTCGGTACCGCTGACCGCGACGCTGCTGCCGTCGGGAGTGCCGGTAATGTTGGTGCCATTGAGCGTGAGGCCGTTGAGCGTGAGGCCGTTGAGCGTGAGGCCGTTGAGCGTGAGGCCATTGAGCGTCAGACCGTTGAGCGTCAGACCGTTGGCGGTAACGCCATTCAGATCGACGCCATTCAGCTCTTCGCCATTGGTGACTTCATACTTCTGCCAATATTGCGCAACGTCTATTTTTTCCTGAGCATTGGGCGCACAAGCGCTTAGAAGCCCAATAACCGCATACAACGCAGATCGCAAATTCTTTTCAAATCGCATACGACACCTCTGCTATAGATTCAGCAACCGTCGTGCCAAATGCTGTAGTCACCAGTCCCCAGAGTAGGATCTGGAGCTTGCGCAAGCCGCGATCGGAGCGCAAAAAATTCTCGACGGCATCGTCGGTGATACGGACCTACACAGACTGTCAGATGCTTACTGGTGCAGCGCTGTCAGCTAGGGTCTGTTGACCCCGTCCGCTGGGGACAGGAGTACCCAGCACGGCGACTGCCGCGACCACGTCCAACCAAGAATTTGTAGTTTTACTTGGTGGCTGCCTTGACTTGGATGCAGAGCCGGATACCGATATTCGGATCGCGGTAGCTGGGGTCAAAGGTATTACGGTTGGTGCTCCGTTGATTGATAGAGGCAAAGTAGTAGCTGGCACTACGCACTATCGACGCATCCTTGGTCAGTCGACATCGGGTCCACTCAAACACATTGCCGGCCAGATCATCGATCCCGAACGGACTGCGTGACTGTGGGTAGGAGCCGACTTCGTCGGGGCCCATGCCAGCCGAGGACTTGTCATAGGTCTCGTCGTAGTTGGCTTCGCCGGGGGTCAGATCGTCGCCGTGCGGCCACTCGCGATCGTCGGCGCCGCGGGCCGCGCGCTCCCACTCGTACTCGTCGCACAGCCGCGCTCCGGGGAGCCGCCCGGTGCTGTTGAGCCACTGCGTGTATTGCTGCGCCTGCTCAAACGAGACGCCGCCCACGGGCATGCGCAGCCAGTTCTGCTGCTTGCGCATGTTGCGACCGCTGTAGACGATGGGCTCGCCGACCTTGGCGGTGAATATCTGCGTGCCGGGCTGAAGCGCGAGCTGCCAGACACCGTCGGGAAGCTGCTTGAGGGTGACCGAGCCGCCCACCGCCCCCTTGCTGGGCGTGCTCTGCAGGGCCCGCTCGGCGGGAGGCAGGGCGTTCAGGTAGTCGATCCACTCCTCGTAGGTCAGCTCGTTGCGCGCGATCATGTAGGCGTCGGTGCGGGCAGGATGGATCGGCACCGTCGAAAGAAACGTCTTGCGCAAGGCCTCTTCGGTGCCCGAGCCAAACAGGAACTTGCCCGGCGGAACATAGACAAAGCCCGGCGGAACCTCGCCGGTGGCGGGCAGCGTCAGGTCGATCTGCTGGCTGCTGCCGCGACCGACGACGAAGGGATACTGGACCTCAGCGCGCCCCGGCGCCGACAGCGTCAGCAGATACGAGCCGGCCGCCAGCTTGGTATCGGCAATCGGCGTCTGCCCCAGCTCTTTGGCGTCCTTGAGCACGCGCCGCCGCCGCTGATCTTTTTCGTAGCGTCGCAGCACCACGCGCGCTGCCGGCGTGGTCGTGATGCGCACGTTCCCGCCCGCATCCCAGCGCGCCCGCCGCTCGCCGCTGGCATCGTACAGCGCGAGGCGCTGGAGCAGATCCTCCAGCTGCTGGCTGCGCCGATCGCGCTCGGCCATGAGCGCCCGCTCGTACAGCGTGTCGCCCAGCAGCTCGCGGCCCTGGACGTTGGAGTGGTCTGTTGTCACCACCGCTTCAAAGAACTGGCTGGCGCGACCAAAGGCGCGATCCACATCCAGCGCCAGCTCCTGCGCCTGCGTGTAGGTCGCCTCGCCGGCGGGCACGTTCTGGGTGTCAAACAGCGAGTAGGCCTTGGCATACAGCCGCTCGACCTGGACATCCTTGGCGCGCGCCCCGGTCAGCTCCTCGGTGCCGCGGGCGATGTCGCGGCTTATCCGCTGCGTCAGATCGCGTCGGGTCTGGTACTGCGCGGTCGCATACACCGCGGCCAGTCCCAGCGGCACCGACACCAGGATCAGGTTGCGGATGCGCTGCCGCCGTCGCGCCAGCTTCTGGCTGGCGGCGATGAACTCGCCCTCGCGCGGACCGATGTCCTCGGGCTCCAGGAGCATGGTCTCGGCCAGCTGCCGCACGCTCCACAGCGCCTCCTGCGGCTTGCCAATGCGTCGCCACTCGGCCGCTGCGGTCTCCAGCCGCTGCCGCACCGCGCGCGACTCCGAGAACTGCTCCAGCCACTGGTGCAGGGTCGCCCAGCCCTTGATGAGCGACTCGTGCGCGACCTCATACGCAGTGCCGTATGGCGTATCGCGCGCCACCAGCAGGCGGCCCTTGACCAGCGCCTCCAGCACCGGCGCCACCTCGGTCTGGCCGGCGATGAGCTCCTCTTCGGTGCGGCTGGCGCGCGTGCCCTCCAGCGTCACCAGCGCGACCAGCACGCGGCGCGCAGTGGTGCGCAGCTGCGGCGGCAGGCTGCCCACGACCTGATCCGCGTGTCGGGCCAGGGCGCCGGTCACGCCACCGATGGCTTCGAGCGCGCTGGCTGTGATCTGATTGCCCACCCGCGCATCCCACAGCTCGGTCAGCGCGAACTGTAGGAGCGGCAGGCCGCCATCGGTGTGCGCGCTCGATTCGACCAGGCTGGTGACCAGCGCCGGCGACTCGAACATCACGCCCTTGGCCTGCGCCGGGCCGATGACGACCTCGCGCAGGCGCTCGGGACCCAGCGGCCGCAAGATGTACAGCGACCGCGTCACGGCCTCGCCAATGCCGGGCACCATGGCCACCCGGCCCAGAAAGTCGCTGCGCGCGGTCATCAGCAGCCGCACGCACGGGGTCTTGGTCAGCAGCTCGCCCAGCGCTTCACCGACGATGCGCGACTCTTTGCGGTCGGCCAGGGTGACCAGCTCCTCCAGCTGGTCGATGAACAGCACCAGGCCGCCGCGCTCGCCCAGGAGCTTGCTGAGCTCGCGTCCGAGCGTGGCCGGCGCTACCTCCAGCTTCGCCTGGAGCTTGCGCTCATCGGCGCCCAGCGCCTCCGCCAGGACGCTCACCAGCGTGCGCAGCGGATGGCGACCGGGGACCATCAGCGCCACCTTCCAGTTGCGGCCGGTGCCCAGCGCGCCGTCGTGAACCAGCGGCAGCACGCCGGCGCGGCACAGCGACGACTTGCCGACGCCCGATTCGGCGGCGACCAGCACGCAAGCCTCAGTGCGCAGACGCTCCAGCACGGTGCCGATCTCGCTGCGGCGTCCGAAGAAGAGTCCGCGGTGCTCGACCTCGAATGCCAGCAGGCCGCGGTAGGGATTGCCGTCGGGCAGCGAGTCGGCGCCGCTGGCAGGAATCAGCTGCTCCAGCGCCGCGCGCAGCTCATCGGCCGAGACGAAGCGGTCCTCGGGATGCGGCATCAGACAGCGCTCGACGACGGTGGCGAGGCGCGGATCCATATCCTGACGGACCTGATGCAGCGGCCTGAAGTCCGGCGAGCCCGGCTCGGGCGCCAGCTCCTGCGGAATGCCGCACAGCAGGTCGTACAGCACCATGCCCACCGAGTAGACGTCGGCCCGCTCGCTGCCCACCGAGCCATCGCGAGCCTCGGGAGCCCGATAGCGCCGCTCGAACAGCCGGCTCGTCGGCGCCGCCGCCACAACCAGGTCGCTGTCGGGCGGCACCGACGGGATAAGATCCTCGGTCGGCTCGTCGCGCGTCGGATCGTTCACTGGCTCGTTCTGCGGGTTCGACGCTGCCGCCGAGGTGCCTTCGATGAAGCTGCCCAGCCCCAGGTCTACGAGCTTCAGCTCTCCGTCGGTCGATATGATGATATTGCTTGGCTTGATATCGCGATGGACAACGTTATTGCGGTGAGCTGCAGCGACTCCACGAACGATACGAAGCGCATAATCAAGTACTTCGCGCCAAGGTAGCCGATCTTGAATCGCAGCCAGGCTCTGTCCGCGTATGAATTCCGATATGACATACGGTCGCCCGGAAATCTCGCCAACGCGGTAGACAGTGGCAACATTGGGATGATGAACGCGTGCCGCGGCCCGCGCTTCATCCAGGAAGGCCTGTCGACCTGCCGTCTCATGAGGCGCAAAATCGATGAATCGGACGGCCACCGGACGGTCAAGCAAGGTGTCGCGGCCTGCGTACAGCCAGCCTTTGCGACTTGCGCTTAAACTCCAGAGCAAGCGATAACCGTCAAACGACTTAGGCGGTCGCCAGGGCTTGGTCTGGGTCTGCGAGTTGTTATCAACTATATTGTCTTTCATGACCTTCATTCACCTTGCTATGACCGATATCCGACTACTACATATGTGTCGCCGGTAGCAGCTCAGCTGTGACTTTGACATCGTTACCGTATTCGATCAGGACGGGCTGACGGCTCGGCGAGAGTCCGTCTGCGCTCACGATCAACAGATAGTTTCCCGGGGGCAGCTCCACCGGCGCCGTCGGCGCGGTGCCGATGCGCTCCAGCTCCTGCGGCACCCAGCGTCCCTCGGCGTTCAGCTTGTAGCGGGCCAGCTGGACCGTCGCGCCCGGTGGCTTGGCGTCGACGATCAGGTGACCGGGACGACGCCAGCGACGCTGACGCTCGCCGCCTTCGTCGTACAGCGCCAGCCGCTCCAGCAGGTCCGAGCGCAGGCCGGTGGCGTTTTCACCCTCGGCCATGACCACGCGGGCCAGCAGGATGTCGGCCAAGAGCGAGCGCAGATCGCTGCGGCTGCCGTCGAGATTGAGCGCTCGCTCCAGCGCGTGGCTGGCGTTGCGGTACTCGGCCTCTGCCATTGCCTGCTCGGCCTGCGACCGCCGCCACAGCTCGTCGGCCTCGCTGGTGTGCTCGGCGATGAGCGCCAGGAACCCCAGCTGGCGCGCTCGCTTGGCCGCGGCGCTGCTCTTTTCTGCGATCTGTCGCCCCTCGCGCCCCTGTTGCACCAGCCGCTCGACCTGCTGATTGCGGTGGCGCTGCGTGCGATACAGGCTGGCGCCATAGACCAGCAGCAGCAGCAGCGGCGCCGCGGTCAGCGCCAGGTGGCGCCGGTCCGAGCGAAAGCGGCTCAGCTCCTGGGTGCCCGATGCCCCTGCCGTGATGGGGCTGCGCTTGCCGGTGGTCAGCTGCGGCTCGTCGAGCCAGCGCAGCAGCGTTCGCCAACCGTCGCACAGGGTAGGCGAGGCGAGCATGTAGGTGGCGCTCTCGGGCCCGTCCTGCACCGCCAGCAGCCGGCCTCGCACCAGCGCATCCAGCACCGACTGCAAGTCGGGGCCCAGGGCCAAGAGCTCGGCGCCGCTCTTGCGCAGCGGCAGGTGCTCGGGCGTCACCAGCGCAGTGAGCACCGTGCGCGCGCCCTGACGCTGCTCCATGCTCAGACGGCCGAGCACATGGTCGGCGTGGCGGTTCATCGCGCCCTCGAAGCCGCCTATGGAATCGAGCGAGCTCGTGTCGATGACGCTGCCTTTGCGCGCCTCCCACAGCTCGGCCAGCACCACCTGGAGCAGCGGCAGCCCGCCCTCGCTGGCCACCGTCGAGTCGATGAGCGCGTTCACCAGGAACGGCGGCTCGAAGCGCACGCCCTTGGCCTGCGCCGGACCGACGATAACCTCTTTGATTCCGCCGGCCAGGATGGGGCGCAGATCGTAGACCGGCTGGCGCACCAGCGGCGCCAGCGAAGGGATGCTCTCCATCTGCGGCATCGCCCCTTGCCGGATCGCCATCAGCACGCGAAATTCCGTCGTTCGCTTGATCAGCGAGCCAATCGCTTCGGCCAGCGCTCGCAGCTCCTGCCCGTCGGCGATCGTCAGCAGATCTTCCAGCTGGTCGACGAAGATGAGCAGTCCGGTGTGCGGCCCCTGGATGTGGCCGAGCACCTGCGCAAAGCGCGACGGCTGACTTTGCAGCGCCTGCTCCAGCGTCTCCTCAGGGCAGCCGAGCGCAGCGGAGATGGCGCGCGTCAGTGCCTGAAGCGGGGCCCGCCCCGGCAGCACCACCGCCGACTTCCACATGCGCCCCGGCGTCAGCCCCCGCGCGGCTACCAGCGGCAGGATCCCGGCGCGGCACAGCGACGATTTTCCCACTCCTGGATCGCCTGCCACCAGCACGCACGGCTCCGAGCGCAGCCGCTCCAGAAGCGTGCCGATCTCGCCGGTGCGGCCGAAAAAGACGCCGTGGTGCTCGGGCTCGTAGGGCAGCAGGCCGCGGTAGGGATTTCCCTCGGGAATGGCCTTTTCGCTGATGGCGTCGTCGAGCTGCTCCAGCGCGTCGCGCACACCCTCCGCCGACGCGAAGCGCTCGCCGGGGGTGCGCCGCAGGCAGCGATCCACGATCGCCGCGAAGCGCGGGTGCACCGAGGGGGCGACGTGCAGCAGCGGCGGCGCCTCGCGCTGTGGGACCAGCTCGCGAACGCGCTCGGTAGGTACGTCATAGTGCGGGGTCACCCCCGAGCACAGCTCGAACAGCAGTGCGCCCAGCGAATACACATCCGAGGCGCGGGTGGCCTGCCGGCCGAGCAGGATCTCAGGCGCCATGTAGTGCGGCGTTCCCTGGATGGTGCTGGCCCAGCCGCCCGAGTCGGTGTTGTTGCGCTGCGACTTGCGGCTGTCGTACAGGTTCGTCGCTGCTTCGGCGAGATCCCGCAGCCGTCGCGTTGGGTGTTTCGGCGGCCGCATGATCGGCTTGACCGCGCCCGAGTCCGTCGGTGACAGCCCGGGATCCGTGGGCGCCTCCGTCTCGCCCGAGTCCGCAGCCGGAGTGAGGCTGCTCTCAAGGGGCTCGGGCGACGCGATGTCCATGGTCGGCGCAATGGCGTCCTTGACCTCGGTCGGCGGCGTCAGCATGGGCATCGCCCGCTCGACGACCTTGGCCAGGCCGAAGTCGAGCAGCTTGAGCTCGCCCGACTCGGTCAGGATGGCATTGCCGGGCTTGATATCGAGGTGCAGCACACCTGACCGGTGCGCGGCTGCCAGACCGCGGGCCAGGCGAACCCCCAGGTCCAGCGCCTTGGGCCACGGCATGGGCTTGTGCAGGCTGTCGAGGTTCGGCCCCTGCAAATATTCCGAGACGATGTACGGCCGACCGTCGATCTCGCCGACCCGATAGACCGTGACCACGTTGGGATGCTGGAGTCGCGCTGCCGCCCGCGCCTCGCTCAGGTACTGCTCGCGAGAGTGGTCGTTGGGGCTGAGATTGCTCAGGAATTTGATGGCAACCGGCCGCTCCAGCAGCTTGTCGTGCCCCAGAAATACCTCGCCCATCCCGCCACGCCCCAGTGACCAGAGGATCTGGTATTCCGCAAACGTGTCGGGTGGTCTCCAGGCGCGATTCTGGCGGGTCGAGCGCGGCATGTTGGGTGGCATCGAGCCCTAAGCGATCCCTAAAGATCTGCTAGCGATCCGAAGGATCTACTCCCAATTGTCGCATGGATCTGCCGTCGCGATCAACCCGCGTGTGGCATGACGTGGGCAAGCCTCTTGGGGGTGGTCAGCGTCGGAAATATTCCCGAGCGGGGCTGGATCTCAGACCGGGCCCGGGCCCGGGCCCGCGACCGAGCGCAGGACCTCAGAGATGCGAGCCAGCACCCAGGGGCGATGGCTGTCCACGAACAGGTGGCCGCCGTCGACCTCGTGGACGGGCCCGGGGCGGCTGGTCAGCTCGTTCCAGGCTGCGGCCTCGTCGGCTGTGACGCTGGCATCGTGCCGACCGCGCAGCACGACAATGGGAAAGTCCAGGGGCTTGGCAAGCGGCACGTACTCATAGGTCTCATGGGCCGTGAAGTCGGCGCGCAGAGGGGGCAGCGCCAGGGCCATGAGCTCGTCGTTGCGCAGAAATGCGCGCGGGGTGCCATACCGCTGATAAAGCTCCTCTTTGAATGCGGCATCGGGCAGGGCGTAGATGGCCGGTGCGCGCATGGGCAGGTGCGCGGCTCGACGCCCGCCGATGACCAGCGCCAGCGGCGGACTGCCGGCTGCGGCCAGGCTGCGGGCCAGCTCGAACCCGAGGAGCGAGCCGTAGCTGTGGCCGTAAAGAAGCAGCGGCGCCGCGGGCAGGGCGGCCAGCGCGGCCCGAACCTTTTCGACGGCGGCTGCGACGGAGGTGAGCCCCCGCTCGTTCAGGCGATCCTGGCGAGCGGGAAGCTGAAGCGCCCGGACCTCAATGTCCGACGGGAGGTCATCTGTCCAGGCGTGAAAGACGGAGGCGCCGCCACCGGCATACGGCAGCGCGAGAACTCGCGCGCGCAGCTTGGCTTTGTCCAATGGGCGACGGCAGCGAAGCCAGTGCGCGGATTCTGAAGGCTGCATGGAAACCTCGCGCAGCAAATGCGGGGTAATGAAGGGAAGGGAAGGGAGAGAGGTGAGAGCCCGTCAGCCGCGATCTGCTGGATTGACCCGCAGTGTGCGACCGTCGAGCTCTGCGCCGTTCATCTGACGAGCTGCGGCCGCGGCGTCGGCTGGATTCTCGAATGTAACGAAGCCGAACCCGCGGGAGCGGCCGGTGTCGCGATCAGCGACCACGGTAGCTTCCCGCAGGACCCCAAAGCGGCTGAAGGCCTCTTTGAGCTGCTCGCCTTCAGTGTTCCAATCGAGCCCGCCGACGAAGAGCTTGGTCGGACCGTTTGAACCCTTGGGCCCGCGAGGCGCAACACCGGTGATGTTGATGTCCTCTAGCTTGACCTCGGGCAGACGTCCGAGCTCAGAGCTCAGATCAGGAGACATGCTGTCTTGCCCCCGCATTGCGCGGTTGCGCCGCAGACGTTCTTCCTTCTCTTTCTTTTTGCGATCCCGTTGGGCTTCCCGTTCACGCTTGCCGCCGGCTGTTCCAAAGCTCATCTGGGTTCACCTCTACCAGCGACCGCGGCCGCCGCCCCCACCGCCGCCGCCACCCCCACGACCGCCACCGCCGCCGCCGTAGCCGCCGCCACCCGAGCGACCACCGCCGCCACCACCGCTACGACCGCCACCGCCGCCGCCGCCAGCCGGACGCTCCTGCGCCTCGCTGACCTTGAGCGCGCGGCCACCGAGATCCTGGCCATTGAGCTGGTCAATGGCGTCGCGGGCCTCGGCATCGGTGCCCATCTCGACGAAGGCGAAGCCGCGCGGCTGGCCCGTCTCACGGTCGGTCATGACCTTCACTTCCGAAACCGCGCCACAGCGACCAAAGAGCTCCCGAAGGTCAGTCTCAGTCGCGCCAAAGGAAAGGTTGCCTACGTACAGTCGCTTGCCCATCTGCGTACTCCTTGCTTTTCGTTCGACGGAACCGCCGTCTCAGGGTCCACTCACGTTTCTCTCATTGAGACTCGAACGAAGCGGCACACCGGGAGCAGCAACGCAGAGCAAGCCGAGACACATGGACCAGCGATCTTTATAGCACACTGAGCCTTAGTAGGGTGAATTGTCCTTTCGCGATCGTTTCGCGGATTTTGCCAGGGTTTAGCATCGCCGACGCCAACCGGCATCGAGAACCTGGCTTCCCGTCCAAAAACTTATTTAAGTGCCTCATCCATTACGCCCTGAAGCTCGATCAGATCGACCAGGCTCTCCACATAGTCGAGCTTGGTTGTATCCACTCGCACGATCGGCGACAGGTCGTAGCGATCGAACCAGTCGGAGTACAGCCGATGTAGGCGCCTTAGGTAGTTGTCGGGGATCGCGCTCTCCATCTGGCGGCCGCGGGTGGCGATGCGCCGCTTGGTCGTGGCCAGCGAGCAGGTGAGGGCGATCAGCACGTCCGGGGGCCGCAGCGCCCGCCGGATCCCTTCATAAAGTCGCAGATAGACGGCCCAGTCGCGCTTGTCGATGTGCCCCTGCCGGTGCAGGTTCTTGGCGAAGATCTCGGCATCTTCATAGATCGTTCGATCGATGACCGCCGGGACGCTACAGCGCTCCAGCTCCTGGTGCAGCTCCAGCTTGTGGGCCAGGAAGTACGCCTGCGAGTGGAAGGCCCACCGCTGCATGTCGGCGTAGAAGTCCTTGAGGTACGGGTTCTCGTCGTTCGGTTCGTAGAAGGCGACGAGCCCGTACCGCCGCTTGAGCCATGCGACCAGCGACGTCTTGCCTGCGCCGATGGTGCCTGCGACCGCGATGTATCTCTTCACGCAGCGCCTTTTTACAGCGAGCTCAAGCGCATTTGCAGGGTTGTTTTTTGCAACCGGCTCAGGCCCGCGCAGCCAGCTGGCCGCAGGCCGCGCCCACGTCCGATCCGCCCGAGTAGCGTCGGTGGGGGTAGACGCCGTAGCCCGCCAGGATCGTGCGCAGCGCATCTTCGCGATCGAGCGTCGTGCGCACAAAGGGATCGGCGTCGCCCTCGGCCGTGGGGTTGTACGGAATGATCGTGACGCGCGGGCGCAGGCCGCTCTGGGCCGTGAAGTCGCGCGCCAGCTGGCCCAGGGCGTGCGCATCCTCGTCGGTATCGTTCACACCGCCGAGCAGCGTCAGCGCCCACATGGGAGCCAGTCCTGTGAGCGCGGCATGCTCGATCGCTGCGGCCATGACCTCGCGCAACGGATGCGCGTCATCGATCGGCATGATCTGCCGCCGCACCGCCGGACGGGCGCTGCCGATCGAGATCGCCAGCCGGGTGCGCGGCGCCGCCTGCGCCAGCCGCCGGATGCCCGACGGCAGACCCGACGTGCAGACCGTAAAAGTGCGCTGATCGATCGCCAGCGCCGACGGCTCGGTCAGCACCGCGATGGCCGCCAGCACCCGGTCCAGGTTCGCCAGCGCCTCGCCCATCCCCTGAAAGACCACGCCGTGGACCCGCCCCTCGCCCGGACCGATGCTGGCGCGGACCAGCCGCACCTGCTCGACGATCTCCCACGCCTCCAGGTTGCGCCGCAGCCCCATCCGCCCCGTCGCGCAGAAGCCGCAGGCGAGCGCGCAGCCGACCTGCGAGCTGACGCACGCCGTAAAGCGCCCCGGACGCTCCAGCGGAATGCGCACCGTTTCAATGAGCTTGTCGTCGCCGGTCCGCAGCAGGAACTTCACGAATGGATCCAGCGCGCTCTTGCGCACCGAGGCTACTTCCAGCGTGGGAACGTGGTAGGCGGCCGCGACCGCCTCGATGCTGACGCGGCGGATGGTGGGCACCGGCTGGCCGAGCGTGCCACCGCGATAGACGTGGCTCACAATCCGTCGCGCCTCTTCGATGCGCACGCTCGGCAGCTGGCGCACGATGTCACTGGGCGTCACGCCCTGTAGCGCCAGCGGTGCAGCAGCGACAGCGAGCTTCACGGGCGGTCTATCGAGCATGAGCCCCGCAGCATAGGCGCTCTTCAGTACGTTTTCACGCCCTCTTTGGACAGCACCGGATGCGGAGGCCCCGACTCGCCGTTGACCGTCAGGCCCGGGTGCATGAAGAAGGGAGCGAGCTTGAGGAAGCCGGCCGGGAAGTTCAGCGCCGGCTGCGACGCCTTATCGAGCGCAGCGACGTGCTGCGGGGACAGCTGGAGCTCCAATGCGCCCAGGTTGTCTTCGAGCTGCTGCACCGCGCGAGCGCCAATGATCGTCGAGCCCACGCCCGGACGCGCAATCAACCACGCCAGCGCCACCCGCGACGGCGTCGTGTTGAGCTCCCCAGCGATCTTCACCAGCACCTCGACGACATCGAAGGCCTTTTCATTGAGGTTCGCAGTCACCCAGGCGCCGCGATCCGACTTGTTTTCCTGCCCGCGTCGGTACTTGCCGCTCAGGATGCCGTAGCGCAGCGGCGACCACGGCGTGATGCCCAGCCCCATCTCCAGCGCCATCGGCACCAGCTCACCCTCGACGGTGCGCTCCAGCAGCGAGTACTCGATCTGGAGCGCCACCAGCGGGCTCCAGCCGCGCGCGGCCGCCAGGGTCTGCGCCTGCGCAGTCTTCCAGGCCGGCGTGTCGGAAAAGCCGATGTAGCGGACCTTGCCCTCGCGCACCAGATCGTCGAGCGCGCGCATGGTCTCTTCGATGGGCGTGTTCTTGTCAAAGCAGTGCATCCAGTACAGATCGATGTAGTCGGTCTGGAGCCGGCGCAGCGACTCGTCACACGCCGCCATGATCGACTTGCGGCCCGCGCCGCCCGCGTTCGGATCCTTGGGGAAGAGCGACCCGAAAAACTTGGTGGCGATGACGACGCGGTCGCGCTTGTGCGGGTGGCGGCCGATGTGGTCGCCGATGATCTTCTCAGAGTGGCCGAGGGTGTAGACGTTGGCGGTATCGAGGAAGTTGCCGCCGTGGGCGATGAAGGTGTCGAGGATTCGCTCCGACTCGGCCACCGATGAGCCCCAGCCGAGATCTTCGCCGAAGGTCATGGTGCCGAGGCAGAACGGGCTCACGCGCAGTCCGGAGCGACCGAGCGTAATGTAGGTGTTCAGGGACATGGTCCCTCCTTGTCGCTGATGGGGTTCGTAATCGGGCCGGCACTATACCATCGTTTTTGTAGTTTCACCGCTCGCTCGCCTGGCGTCAGCGACGGTCGGCGACAGCGGCTCGCAAGAACTCGGCGATGCGCTGGTTGGCGCGGGTGGCCAGGGGAAGTGGAAACAGGTTGAAGCCGTGGATTCCGCCCGGATAGACCGCGAGCTCGGCCCGGTTGCCAGCGGCGAGCCAGCGGCTCCACATGAACATCGTGTCGTCGACCAGCGGATCGAGCGTACCAACGGTGAACAGCGCCGGCGGCAGCCCCGCAAGGTCGGCGTAGAGCGGCGAGACCTCGGGAGCGCGCCGCCCCTCGCCCTCCGGCACGAAGTTGCCCACAAACCACTCGATGAGCGGCGTCGTCAGCACCAGCGGCCGATTGCCCCACAGCCGCTGCGACGGCGTCATGGCCAGGTCAAAGGCGCCGTAGACCAGGTTTGCCGCCGAAAATCCGCTAAAGCCATGGCGATCGCGCAGGCGCAGCAGCGTCAGCGCTGACAGGTGCGCGCCGGCCGATTCACCGCCTATAAGGAGGCGGCTGGTCCCAAACTCGGCCTGGGCATTTTTCGCCAGCCACAGCGCCGCCGCCTCGCAGTCGTCGGGAGCCGCAGGGTAGGGGTGCTCGGGGGCGAGCCGATAATCGACGCTCACCACCGCGAGGCCGCACTCCTTGGTCAGGCTCTCGTTGGGCATGTCGGCGTGGTGCGCGCGGCCAAACGTCCAGCCGCCGCCGTGCAGGTGCAGGTAGACCCCCTGCACCGGCCCGGACTCGGGCACAAAGACGCGCACCGGCAGCTGCGGCGCCGACCCGGGCCCCGGCAGGGTCCGCGCTTGCGCCAGCTTCGACAGGACGATGGGGCCAAATGGCCCGCGTCCCGACTCGCGCAGGTCGCGCGTCTGCTGCGGCGGCATGGTGTTGGCGGCCGGCAGCTTGGTCAGAATCGCTTCCACCTGCCGGTTGAAGGCCTGGGTCTCAGCGTCGATGGCCTCCGGCGCAAAGAGGGCATGCAGCGGATCTCCAGGGCGAGCGGCTTCTTTTTCCATGCCCCGGATTTTAGTCCCTAATCAGCTTGCGAGCAGCCCGGCGATGAGCTGAAGCACCTGCGCCGCATCGTCCTTGCCCAGCATTCCGCGCTTGAGCGAGCGCAGCTCTCCCGACGGCGACACGACAAAGATCACGCTCTGTCCGGGGGCGATCCGGTAGCGCTTGCGCACCGTGCCCTGCCAGTCGGCCAGCACCAGCGCGCCGCCCTCGTCGCGCACCGGGCGCAGCGCATCTTTTACGTAGCGACGGGCTGGCCAGAAGTCGTAGCCGCCGACATCGGCCAGCGCAACCAGCCGCAGATGCTGGCGCCCCGTCGGAGACTCGGTCAGCTTGCCCAGCTGCGCCTTGAACTCCGGGCTCTGGTCGCTCGACGTGCGATCCTGGTGCAGCACCACCAGCACCGTGCCCTCCTTTTCGAGCAGGCTCTTGAGGCGCACCGGGTGGTCGTCGAGGTCGCGCAGCGGCGCCTCCAGCAGCGGGCCTGCCCCGAGCTCCTCTGCCCCGAGCCTGCCAATACCTGGGAATGGTCCTAGGCCAAGACCAAGCACAATTGTGGAAATGGCAAGGGTCGGCAAAAAACGCATGGCCAGGGACCATACATCATCTTGGCGCCTGCTGTGGGTTGACCGAGACAAGCTCGGGATGCCAAGATTGACGTTGATCCACTCTATCTTTATCGAGGTACCGGGCCCAGGCCCTACCCCCAACCCATGAGCAGCGCTGCACCGCAGAACCCGCAAGGCATGGTCGGCACCACCGTCGGCAATACCTATGTGCTTGAGCGAGTCATCGGACAGGGCCGCCACGGCGCACTCTTTGAGGCTCGCCACTCGCGCCTGAGCTGCCGCTGCGCCGTCCGCATCATCCGCACCGACAGCAACCGCCGCAGCAACCTGCTGGGCGCGCTGAGTAGGCAAGGGGGGATGACGCACCCACACCTGAACCCGCCGCGCGATGTGCTGCTGCTGCCGGAAGATCAGCTGCTGATCGCCAGCCCTTTCCTGAACGGGCAGGATCTGAACCAGCGCATCGCGGCCCGGGGCAAGCTGACCGCCATCGAGGGCGTGCTCATGTTGCGGCAGGCGGCATCGGCGCTGCACGCCTTGCACCAGCAGAGCCTGACGCACGGAAACCTCACGGCGACCAACGTCTTTTTCGTCAAATTCGACGATGTCAGCGTCGAGAACGCGCTCAGCGATGGCAAGAACTCGCAGTGCGTCCACATCATCGATGCGGGGCTTGGGCTGCTCGAAAACAACACCGCCACGCCGGCCGAAGATCAGCGCAACCTGGGCCGCATCATGCTCGCGTTCGTGGCCGATCTTTCGCCCGAGCAGCGGCAGATCCTGGAGCGCACCCAGGACGCGCGTCCCGAGTCGCGCTTCGCCAGCATCGCCGAGCTATGGCGCGCTTTTGAAGAGAGCAAGGCTGCCCGCGGTCAGTCGGCGCAGGCCCGCTCGGTTGCGACGGCCATGGTCGCGCAGATCAAGGGCCCGGCGGCGCGTCCGGTGAATCGCCGCACCTACATCATCGGCGCCGCTGCTGCGGTCGGCCTGGTGGCGGTGGCCGGCATCGCGATCGTGGGAACGCGCAAGCCGCCGTCGCTCCCGCAGACGCCGGCTGCCGCAGCCCCGGCTGCTGCCGACGAAGCCAAACCCGCCGAAGCGCCGCCCCCGCCCAAGGCCCAGCCCGCCGCTGCCGCCGCTGCTGCCGAGGAGCCCGCCGAAGAGACCTCGGAAAAGCACTCCCGCAAGAAGAAGAAGAAGAAGGGCCACTAGCTTCAAGCGCGGCCGCCGCATCGTCACCACCACTTTTCCGCGCGCCTGGCTGGGCTTGAAAAGCTGCTGTGCGCAGGGGCCACCGGACCTTGACCCTCCAAGCCCGGCCGCAGTAGGTTCCTCGCCAAGCGAGGCCAAAAATGCGGAACCTGATTCTGACGATGGCGATGGTACTGACTACGACTGTTCCCCCAGCGATGGGGCCGCTTCACGCCGCGGAAAAGGCGCCCAAGCCGGATGTGGGACCGGGGCGCGTTGCCTGGTTTGACATCGCGACGCCCAACCTGACGCAGTCCAAAGAGTTCTACGGCAAGCTGCTCGACTGGCACTTCACCGGCGTCCAGGGCACCGATCTGGCGGTCGAGATCGTCGCGGGCGGCAAGCCGATCGGAACGCTGCGCAAGGCCGAGGGCAAGATCAGCCCGTTCAACGGCGTGGTCTACGTGCAGGTGACCAACCTGCCCGACGCCTGCAAGAGGGCCAAGGAGCTGGGCGCCACGATTCCCCCCGGCTTCCCGTTCAACCTGGGCGATGCCGCCGGCGCCATTGCGCTGGTCGTGGATCCCGCGGGCAATCCCATCGGCCTGTACTCGCGCACCCCGCTGCCGCCGAGCCCCACGCCCGCCAAGTAGCGCTAGAAGCAGGGGATGTCGGTGTTGATGCGCGGGTAATAGTAGACGAAGGCGTTGCAGTGCTCGTTGGTCTCGACCTGCGGGCCGAAGGTGAAGCAGCAGCCGTTGCCCGGGTTTCCGCAGCTGTCGCTGGGCGCCTGGAACTCGCAGCGGTAGAGCACGCCGCCGTTTGCCGGCACCGACACCGACAGGCCCGTCGCCATCACCGGATCGGACCAGGACGTGCTGTCGTAGAACTGCCCGCCCTTGCCCGCGACCTCGTCCCACGAAAACATCGAGAAGCGGGTGCCGCGGCTGTGGAAATGGCCGTTGGCAGCGATGATGGTGGCCGGCTGCGGCAGGCGGCACGTCTTCTCGTAGAACTTGTTTTCGCCGGGGCAGATCTTCAGGTTCTGGTTGGTTGCGAACAGCGTGCCCAGCTCTGACTTGACCTTGGCGGTCGGGTAGTACTCGAAGTTGACCCAGGCTTCGCCGACGTCGGGCGTGACCTGCGTGGTCGCGTTGACGTAGTGCGTCTGGAGCATCAGGAGCTCGCCCTTTTCAAACTTGTGGGCGACGCCGTCGGGCAGCGTGTAGTCGATGGTCTCGGAGCCTGGCACCGACGACTGGCTGTTGATGACCAGCGGCCAGTCGGCCCAGTTGCTGCTGACCCAGCACGGGTTTTTCAGGTCGTTGCCGCCCTTGACGATGGTGCCATCCTCGCCGCTCAGGTTCACGACGGTGCGCACGCGGAAGATGTTCAGGTGGTGGCTGCCCTCGCGCTGGCGGAGCACGATGCGGTTGACCCACGCCGCATCCGCGGAGGGCACGCGGAAGAAATAGCAGTCCTGGTTTTCCTGCCCCGGAGCGACCTGCACGGGCACGGTCTTGAGCTGGAATCCCTGGCCGGCCTCGGGTGGTGGCAGCGGCTCCACCATCGTGGCGGGAGAGGGGCAGCCAGCGACGGAAGAAACAATAAAGATCAGGCTAAGGTAGTTTAAGTTTTTAAGCATGATCTGAACTTAGCACAGATGCTTTTAGCGCTCTGCCACCGGCGCGATTTCGATGGCGTCGCCGCCGGGACGCGACTGCATGCGCAGCACCGGACAGCCCGCGACGCCTTGGGAAAAGAAGCGCTGCTCTTCCACGCTGTGCGTGACGTACAGAACCGGAATCGCCAGCGCCCCGAGCAGGTCTCGCAGCCGCTCCAGCAGCGCATCGCGGCGCCGCAGATCCACTGCCGACAGCGGCTCATCGAGCAGCAGCGCCCGCGGTCGCGGCGCCAGCGCCCGCCCCAAGGCCACCCGCTGCCGCTCGCCGCCCGACAGCGACTGCGGCCAGCGCTGGAGCAGCGGCTTCAGCTCCAGCGCCTGCTCGATCTCGGCCAGCCGCTCGTGGCGCTCGTCGCGCCGCCAGCCGGCCAGTCCATACGCCAGGTTGGCGGCCACGCGCAGGTGCGGAAACAGCGCTGGCGACTGCATCACGTAGCCGATGCGCCGCCTCTGCACCGGCACCTGGATCTCGGCCTCGCCCGCGACCCCGCAGCTCAGCAGCACCTGACCGTCGAGCTCGATCCGGCCGCGATCCGGCCTGATGTAGCCGGCGATGAGATCCAGCGTCGTGCTCTTGCCCGCTCCCGACGGACCCAGCAGCACCGTGACGCCTCGCGGCAGCGCCAGCGCAACGTCCAGCTCGAAGCCGCCGGGCCGGGTGAGCGCCAGCTTCGCGGTCAGCGCGATGTCGGCGGTCTTCTCAGTGCTCATGGCCTCAGCGCTCATGGGCCGCCGGGGTCAGCTTGTTGCCGATGTACATCACCGCCAGCGACAGCACCGACAGCACTGCGACATAGCCCAGCGCCACGCGGTCGTGCCCCCCTTCGACCGCGTCGTAGATCGCCAGCGCCGCGGTCTGGGTGTAGCCCGGAATGTCGCCCGCCACCATCAGCGTCACGCCAAAGTCCCCGAGCGCCCGCGCAAACGCCAGCAGCGTGGCTGCCAGCAGCGCCCGCCGGCACTGCGGCAGCGTCACGGTCCACAGGCTGCGCAGCTCGCCCGCGCCCAGCGAGGCCGCCGCTCGCAGCAGCAGCGGATCCACCCCCTCCAGTGCCGCCCGGCCTGCCTTGATGATGAACGGCAGCGCATGCACCATGGCCGCGACCACCGCCCCGGCCGGCGTAAAGGTCAGCGGCATCCCGAAGATCGCCTCGAACAGGTGTCCGAGCGGGCTCGACCGCGCCAGCAGGATCAGCAGGTAGTAGCCCAGCACCGTCGGCGGCAGCACCAGCGGCAGGCAGACCACCGCATCGACCAGGTCGCGCCCCCAGAAGCGCTTGCGCGACAGCAGCGCCGCGATCGGAACGCCCACCAGCAGCGACAGGCCGGTGGCTGCCGCCGCCACCGCGAACGACAGCCCCAGCGGATGCCAGAACGTAGGCTGCTGCGCGAGCATCACCTTGCGATCCCCGCAGTGGGGCAGACCGGGGAGGGTTGGCTAGTTGACCTGATAGACGTAGTCGACCGTCATCGAGCCGCCGCGGAACCTGGGGAAGCTCGTGGACTTGAGCTGCGAGCGGATGCACAGACCCACGTCGGCCTTGTCAAACGGTGGCGGCAGGTGGATCTGCGTCAGCTTGCCCTCGCCGCCGATCGTGACCTGGATCTTGGCGTTGCCGCTGGGATCGCCGAACTCGACGTAGCACTCGTGGATGCGGCTCTGCACCGGGGCCAGCACCTGATCGATCTGGCGCGGGGTCAGGCGCTCGGGCAGCGCCGCGACCTCGGCGACCTTGCGCAGCTCGGCCTGCGACAGCTCCTCGCTGCCGCGCTTGGGACAGCTGCGGTCGGGCGTCACCGCGACGCGGCTGGTGGTCTGCGGTGAGGCTGCTGCGACCTCGCCGGTGCAGCGGTCGTAGACGCGATGTCCCAGCGACGAGATCAGCACGCCCTTGGCCACGGCGCCGACGCTGGGGCTGGCAACGGGCGCGCCCTTGCCCGTGATCGCCGGGGCCGGCGGTGCGGCCTCGCCGAACGGAGCGCCGACGCGGAACACATGCTGCACGCGCAGGCGCGGCACCACGCGCTCGACGAAGCGATCGGCCTTCACGCGATCTTCGAGCGCCACTTCATGGCTCGCCACCGGCACCACCACTGCGCGCCCATTGACGATGCGCTGCGGCGGCCGTGTGACCAGATAGCGCGGCTCGCCGGCCACCTTGGGCGGGTTCGTGCACACCAGGCAGCCGGGCACTTCCATGTCGACCTGCTTGGCCGACGCGTCATACGGCGAGGTGTCGGGCTGCACATCCGAGTCGGCCACGAAGGTGTGGCCGTGCAGATAGCTCAGAAGGTAGCCGCGCGTGCCTTCGCACTGGCGGCGCCGCAGGTCGTCGCCCTCATCGCAGCGGGCATACAGCGGCTCGATGAGGCTCGGCAGATCCTTGGCCGGCAGCGCGTCCTTGAGCAGCTCCTCATAGGTCGCAGGCGGCGCAGGCGCGGCCGGTGCTGCCGCAGCCGGTGCCGCCGCAGCAGCAGGTGCTGGCGCAGCCGCGGGCTTGGGCGGACTGGCGGCCAGCGCCACCCCGCTCCACAGCAGTCCGCCGACCAAGACATGACGAAAAACAGCGAGTTCGACCACCCGAGATTCGCTCATCGACGCCTCTTTAACACCATTCAGAGAGGATGGAAAGGTTAACCCGGTCATCGCTGGCCCGGCCTGGAATGGGCAGCCGCCTTCAGGTTCTGGTATGGCGGCGTTGCGCGCCACTGGAGCAGCTGGCGCATCGTCCCCACGATCTCCGCCTCGGCACGCGGCCCGATCGAGTTGGTCTCTTCGTAGTGATCGCCCTTGGCGCTGCTGAAGTACGGGCTCTTTTCGTCGAGCACGAAGTTGTAGCGCGGCAGGATGTAGCCGAGGAAGTCCATGGTCAGCCCGAACGTCATGCGATCCGAGCGAGCCCCATCCATATAGTCGATGAGGTACGGCCCCTTGGGCGCCTTGCTCAGATCCGGGGCATTTTCCGCCATCGGGTCGTACAGCTTGTACGTGCCCGCGTGCTCGCCGCCGTAGCCGCCCAGGAACAGCTCGCCGGCCAGCTCGCCGGGGTTGGTGATGATCGACGCCGGCCCGAGTTGTAGGTACGCGACCTTGGTCTCAACCGACGGCACGTTGGTGTCATCGAGCGGCCGGCTGTTGTCGTAGCAGCAGAAGCTGCGGCGGAAGATGCCGACCATCGAGGCCAGGTGATACTTCACGTTCTCGACGTGCGCCGGAAAGATCGTGGTGCGGAAGCTCAGCCGCGCATCCTTGCCTTCGACCTGCCGGGCACCGGGATCCGCCAGCGCGTTCAGCGCAAAGCCCGCCACCGCCATCCCCAGCGCCCTGGCCTTGGGCAGCCCGCTCTCCGGCACCGGCATGCCCTTCTCATCGAGCGGCGTGACGTGCAGCGGCGTCAGCAGCCCGCCGAGCGCCCCCGACACGTACACCACCGGTCCGGCGCCGTTTTTTTCCATCTGCTCGCGCAGCGGATGCACGAAGTCGGACGTGATCAGCTGGTTGTCGCCGCCGCTCGCCTCGGGATGGTTCGCCCAGTTCACCAGCGTTGCGATGGGCCGGGGCGGCACGCTGTCGCGCTCGACGAAGTGCAGCGTGTGCAGCGTGTTGTCGATGACCACCGGATCGCGCGTGTCGGCGATGTAGCGGCTCATGTCGTGCCCGGGGTCTTCGACGGCCACCGAGCTCACCGTCAAGCGCGCCGGCAGCACACCCTGCACCGCCGCCGTGACCGCCGCGGCAATCTTCTGCCGCACCATCTTCTGATAGCCCTCGTTCACGCCCCAGGTAAACGGATTCGGCCCCCAGCCGCCCGTCAGATCCGGCGCTTCGTGCACATGCGTGGCGTGAACCATCAGCAGATCGATGCCCAGCCGGGGATCGATGAGCTTTTCGATCTCGGGCGTCTCATCGCGAAACAGCCCCACCGTGTCCACGGCGACCAGCACCACCGTGGTCAGGTTCTGCCGGATCGCCAGCGCCCGCGCCCACACCGGATCTGCAACGCCCTTGGCAATGCGCCCCTGATCAAAGCCGGCCAGCCAGTAGGCGTCAAAGACGCCGTTCTTGTTCTTGTCGTCGTACGGCTCGCCGGCGTCCCAGAGGCCGTTGCCGTCCAGGTCGGTGAAGGTCTCGACCTCCGGCGTGATGTCCTCGGCGCCATAGCCGACGTACAGCACGTTGTCGCCCTGATCCACGCAGTCGGGATCGCCGGGACAGCGCTGCGCGATCTTCAGCCGGATCTCATCCGGAGCCAGCGGTGGCCCGTCGGGCTCCGGCGTCGTCATGGGAGCGTCCGCCGGCACATCGCACGCGGCGCTCCCGAAGATCATCGCCGCCATCAGCGCCATGCGCAGGCCGCTGCCGCGTCTGCCCAAAGGCCCAGGCGAGGTCTTCATCGAGCGCTTCATCGCAGGCCGGAGCATCGCCAAGCCTCTCGGATCCGTCAACGCTGATTGTGCGTGACCGCTCTCAATTTGTGGATATGCTCAGGCGTGCTCGTGGCCCCGCGAACGGTTCCAGTTATGGCAAGATTTGTGGCCGTATTTCTGGCGGCGTCCTCGCTGCTCGCCGGACTGGCGCTGGCTGCAACTCCCGACGGTGGATCCGCCGCCGCGCCGCCCGCCAACGGCTACTACGTCACGCGCAGCGGCACTGCCATGGGCACCTTCGTGCAGATCCGCGTCTACATCGACAAGGCGCCTGCCACGCACACACCCCAGGTCGAGTCCGCCATCGGCACGTACATAGAAAAGGCGTTCGCCGAGATCCGTCGCCTGGAGGGGCTCATGACCACCTGGCAGCCGGGCAGCGATGTCTCGCGCGTGAACGCTGGCGCCGGGCGCGAGGCGGTTGTCGTCTCGCCCGAGGTGCTGGATGTGGTCGAGCGCTCGCTTGCCTTCTCGCGGCTGTCGGGCGGTGCCTTCGACATCTCGTTCTACGCGCTCAAGGGCCTGTGGCACTTCGACGACGATCTCCAGGCCGAGCTGCCGGATCCCAAGACGCTCCAGAGCCGCCTCGCGCTCATCGACTGGCGGCAGATCCGAGTGGATCGCTCGCAGCGCACGGTGCGCCTGGGCAAGCCGGGCATGGCGATCAACCTGGGCGGCATCGGCAAGGGCTACGCGGTGGACGCCGCTGTGAAGGTGCTGCGCGCCGCCGGCATCAAGGATGGCGTGGTGCAGGCCGGTGGCGACCTCATGCTGTTCGGCAGCAAGGGCGGCAAGCCCTTCATGGCCGGCGTCCGCGACCCGCGCAGCCCGCGCCCCGAGGACTACTTCGCCGTCTGCCCGGTGCTGGATCACGCCTTCTCCACGGCCGGCGACTACGAGCGCGCCTTCATCAAGGACGGCAAGCGCTACCACCACATCCTCGACCCGCGCACCGGCTACCCATCCAGCGGCGCCCGCTCGGTGACGATCTACGCCAAGGACGCCACCACGGCCGATGGTCTGGATGACGCCGTGCTGATCCTGGGACCGGAAAAGGGACTGCAGCTGGTCGAGTCGATCCCCGACGCTGGCGCCATCATCGTGGACCAGGACAACAAGGTCGTCATCTCGCGCCGCCTCCAGGGGCGCGTGCGCATCGTTCACCCGCCCTCGCCGGGAATCTAGAGAACGCCAAACAATTCGCCGCCATGGCGCGCGAGTGCTGCGCACAGCCGGTCAGTAATGTTAGGTTCTGTTCGCACCGCGGATCGCGACTGGAGGGAATGATGTCTACGCGCACGCCTCGTCAAATCGCCTCGTTGGCCCCGGCCTCGTCGGCGTTTGCCCGAAAGTTCGGGCTTTCGGCCACGCTTGTGGCCCTGGCTTTTTCGCTGCTGGGCGCGACTTCGGCGCAGGCCCAGATGCTCTCGTTACCCGGAGAGAAGCCCGCGTCTGGAAACTCGCTGCCGTCCTCCCAGCCGGCGACCGCGAACAGCGGCAGCACCAGCGGTCACTGGGATGAGACCTCGCCCCATGCGCTGGCCGTGCGCGCCCGCTGGGTGACGGTTCCAGGCTGGGAGCTTGCCCCCTACACCGATTCACACACGCAGCTCAACGGCGGCTGGTCGGTCGGTCTTGAGTACCTGTACCGCATGCGCAGCTTCGACGTCGTGATCTCGCTCGACTACAGCTGGCTCAACGCCGACAACGGCAACTTTCTGGCCAAGGGTCACGACCCTGCCACCGACACCCACTTCATCTCGTTTGATCGCCTGAGCGCCATCTCGGCCGACGTGTCGCTCATCGGCCACTGGAACCTGACCAGCTGGCTGGAGATCCGCGTCGGCGCTGGCCTCGGACTGGGCGTGGTGCTGGGCAACATGTATCAGATCACCAGCTCCGGCTGCACCCTGGGCAACGTCAACGACACCTCCAACTGCTACCCCCGCACGCAGTCGCCGCGCCCCGCCTACAACGTCAGCCAGCCGCTGCCGGATCAGAACTCTCCGACCGTCTACTGCAACGCCGACCTGAGCGACAGCAAGCTCGACACCGCCAACACCCCCTGCCTGCGCCGCGTCGAGACCTACCCGCTCAGCGGCCGCGCGGTGCCGGTGCTCAACGCCATGTTCGGCTTCCGCTTCCGCGCCCACAAGAACGTCTACGTGCACCTGGAGACCGGCTGGCGCCTCGTCGGCTTCTTCCTCGGCGCCGGCCCCGAGTTCCGGTTTTAGTTAGCTCCGCGCAGCTTCAACATGGGCCAGTTCGCGGGCAAGCGGTGCATCGTAACGGGCGGCTCGCGCGGGCTGGGGCGCGCCATCGCCTGCGCCCTGGTGCGCGAGGGGGCGCGGGTCGCGTTCACGTTCCGCCGCAACCAGGGCGACGCCGACGAGTCGCTGGCCACCATGACCCTGATTGCCGAGACCAGCGGCGGGGCCGCGCGCATGTTTCGCGGCTCGGTCGCCGACAGTGCCCATGTGCGCGAGGTCGTCGACACCCTGACTCGCGACTGGGGCGGCGTCGACATCCTGGTGAACAACGCCGGCACCACCCAGATCGTGCCCATTGCGCTGCTCGATGAGGCCGACTGGGACGAGGTGATGGACTCGCACGTCAAGGGCGCCTACCTGTTTTCGCGCGCCGTGCTCAAGTCCATGATCCGCGCTCGCGGCGGCCACATCCTCAGCATCGGCAGCTTCGCCAGCGAGCGCATCATCGAGTCGCCCGTGCACTACGGCGCCGCCAAGAGCGCCCTGCGCGGCTTCACCGAGGCGCTCGCCCGCGAGGTCGGCCGCTACGGCATCCACGTAAACCTGCTCGCCCCCGGCCTGCTCGACATTGGCCTCGGCCGCATGCTCCTGCCGCACCGCATCCAGGAGTACGTCTCGCAGAGCGCCCTCGGCCGCGTCGGCACCGCCCGCGAGCTCGCCGAGTTCGCCCTGTTCCTGCTCTCCGAGCCCAGCTCCTTCATGAGCGGCGCCAAAGTCGTGGTCGACGGCGGCATTTAGAGCGCCTTAGGCCCAAAACGGCGGGAGCGGGTGGGTAAGCGGTTGCCCGGGGTGCTGCTGCGCGCGGGAGTGGGTATATAAGTGGCTGACCGGAGCCTTCTGCGCGCGGGAGCGTGTATGTCAGCGGCTGACCGGAGCCCTTCTGCGCGCGGGAGCGTGTATGTCAGCGGCTGACCGGAGCCCTTCCGCGCGCGGGAGCGTGTATGTCAGCGGCTGACCGGAGCCCTTCCGCGCGCGGAGCGTGTATGTCAGCGGCTGACCGGAGCCCTTTCCGCGCTTAAATGGGTGCGGAAGCGGCTGACGTACCTGCTCCCTCGCGCGGTAGGGGGGTGGGGAGCCGCTGACCGGTGGACTCCCGGGGTTTTAGCGGTTTCGGCCGCTGCGGCGCTCGGGGGGCTTGCCGCCGGCGTCGATGGTGCGCAGCAGCGTGTTGGCGGCTTCGAGCTCGCCGTGCTGGACCTTCAGGTGCTCGAAGATCTCGATGGCCTGGGTGACATAGGTTCGCGCCTGTGGGCGCTGCCGCTGGCGGTAGGCCAGCTGCGCCTGGAGCAGCCGGATGCGGCCAAAGGTCTCGTTGCGCTGCTCGCCATGGGCGCTCAGCGCCACCGCCTCCTGGAGCCACTGGTCCGCGCCCAGCCACTCGCCGCGCTCCCACGACAGGTGCGCCTGCCGCTCCAGCTGCCGCACCACGGCCAGGTCCGCCTTCACCTTGGTCCACAAGGCCAGCGACTCCTGGTAGCGCTTGAGCGCATTGGGCCGATCCCCGCGCGCCATCGCCAAGTCCGCCAGATCCTCGGTGGCGCTGGCCACTTCCATTGGCTTGTTCTGCGTGCGCAAGAGCGCCAGCCGCCGCTCAAACCCGTGCTGCGCCGGCACCCACTGGCGCGTCTCCTGCGCATCCGAGGCCACCGAGTGCAGGCAGCTCAGACGCTCGGCGGCGGCCACCTTTTCGCACAGCAGCAGCGCCTTGTTGAAGCCGGTGCGGGCTGCGCGATTCTCGCCGCTGATGGCCGCAATCGCCGCGTACTCCGAGGTCACCAGCGCCTGACCGTGCGCATCGCGGCGGCGCTCGTAATACTGCGTGGCGCGCAGCAGCAGCGGCTCGGCCCGCTCGCGCTCGCCGCGCAGCCGCCAGATGCGCGCCTGGGCGACCTCGGTGCGCACCACCACCGCTTCGGACTGGGCCAGCGCCGCCTGGTGCTGCGCGTCTTGCAGCTTGGTCAGCTGCTGCGAGAGCTCCTCGCCCGACCAGCGCAGGTAGTCAAACGCCACGATGCTGGTCTGGTAGCCGCGGCGGTCGCCCAGCCGCGCGTACAGATCCAGCGCGATGTCGAGCTGCTCCTGCAACAGCGAGAAGTCGCGCAGCCGATACGCGAGCGCCGCGCCGTCGATGGCGACGTTGACCTTGCGGCGCAGATCCCCGGCCGTGGTGGCGCTGTCGCGCGCCTGCCGCCACAGCGTCATCGCCGTCGCCATGTCGCCCTTGCGCTCCTCGCGGTGCGCCAGCTCGTCGAGCACCTGCGCCAGGTAGCCGGTGTCGGGCAGCTTGCGCACAATCGCCAGCGCATGGTCGAAGTGGCGCTTGGCCTCCGCCTCATCGCCGCGCTGGTCGGCCAGCCGGCCCAGGTGCAGGTACGACGGCACCGCGCACTCGGACTCGCGCTCGGCGCCGCAGGCATCGATGCTGCGCACCAGCCAGCTCTGGGCCGCCGCCGCGTCCTTGCGCCGCAGCGACAGCGCATACAGGTTGCGCAGCGTGTTGACGGTCGCATTGTCGCTGCTGCTGGGCTGCCCCGGCGGCTGCCCCGCGGCCTGAAGATTCTGGTAGATGGTCAGGCTCTGCTGGAGGCACTTCTCGGCGCTCTCAAAGTCGCCCATGGCCTCGTACGCCCAGCTGAGCAGCTGGAGCGTCGTGGCCACCAGGCGCTGATCCCCCAGGATCTGCGCCTGCATCTGGCTCTCCTTCAGCAGCTCCACCGCCTGCTTGGACGAGCCGACGCGCGTGCCCAGCTCGTTTAACACCTCGACGATGGCGCGCTGATCGCGCAGGTCGCGCGCCAGGAGCAGCGAGTCGCGATACAGCGGCTCGGCGCCGGTGCCATAGCCCGCCAGCTCGCGCGTCCAGGCCAGCTGGCGCAGCGACAGCATGAGCGTCTTCAGGTCATCCGAGCGCAGGGCGCTCTCGACGGCGTTTCGCCACATGCGATCCCACAGCGACCACGGTCCAAGCTCGCGCAGCCGGTCGTGCCAGGCCTGCGCCAGGTCGTACACAGACTTCACCTTGCCGTCGCGCGCGGCCCACTCCTGCGCGGTCTGAAGCTGCGCGCTCAGCGCCGGAGTCCAGGTGCGGGCCGGCTGCGCCTCGGCGCGCTTGAGGTACCAGCTGATCAGGCGGTCGCGCTTCCAGCCGCGGAACCAGCTCTGGTCTGCCTTCTCCTTGGCCCAGGCGTGGACCAGCGGGTGCATGCTGAAGTTGCGGCCCTGCGCGGGGCTGTCGAGCACGGCCTGACCGGCCAGGTGCGCCAGCGCGGTCTCGATGGTGGACACGCTCTCGCCGAGCATCGCGGCCAGCAGCTCCGGCGGCGCCGGCGCTTCGGCCAGCAGGCCCATGGTGGTGACCACGTTGCGCTCGGTGCCGCCGAGTCCGTCCCAGGTGAGCTCCAGCACCGCGGCCAGCGGGCCGCTCATCTCGCCGTCGTCGATGGCGCGCAGCCGCTGCGCCTGAAGGTGGTCTAAGAAGGGCTCGGCCGCGACCTCGGTGCGGTTGAGGACCTCCACGGCCAGGTTCATGGCCAGCGGGTTCAGCCCCAGCCGCTCGGCGATCAGATCCACGTCGCTGTCGGTCAGGATGCGGCCCGCGGACTCGGTGAGGGCGTTTCTCATCTGGCGGCGGGCCAGGTCGCGCGACAGGCTGCCAATCTCCACGGTCTGGACGCGGCTGTCGGTGTACTTGCGGCGCGAGGTCGCCAGCACCGCGGTGTCGCCCAGCGCCTGTAGGAGCTCGTTCGGCAGCCGCTCGCCCTCCCAGCGCACATCGTCGAGGATCACCAGGATGCGCCGCCCCTTGAGCGCCCCCACCAACGTGGCCACGGTCTCGCCCAGCTGCTGCGGCGGCGGCCGGTGCAGCACCGCGGTGTGCAGCTCGCCGAGCAAGTCGTCGGTGGCGCGGTCGTAGACCTGCAAGCGCACGACGCCGCCGGGAAACTGTCCGGAGAACACATGGTCCCAGCCGAGCTTGTTGGCGACGGCGCTCTTGCCCACATCGGGACCGCCGGTGAGCAGCACGAACGGCGCCGGACCGCGCCGCTGCAGCTGCTGGTTGATGCTCGTCTCCTCGGGACGCGCCACCACGCCGTGCGGCAGGCGGTTCAGGCCGTAGGGCGCAACCAGGGTCGCCAGATCCAGGTCGGCCTGCTCGCGCAGCTCCTTGCCCAGCACGCTGGCGGGGGTCAGCAGGTAGTGCCGCTCGCCGCCCGAGGCCTGGTCGCTGCCGTAGGTGATCATGCCCACGACCTGACCGGTCGCGGTGAGCAGCGCCGGGCCGCCCACGGACCACGGCTCCACAGGGCCATCGGCGTGCAGGCGTCCAGCCGCATCCGGAGGCGCGGCGCTCAGCGCTCCCTGGCTCACTTTTATCGTCGGAGGACTGCCCGGAGCGCCGGCCACGTAGCCCAGCGTCAGCAGCGCCGCCTTGCCGTACAGCGCCGGGTCGGTGCCGGTCGCATCAGCGGGTCCCGGCAGCGGCTGCGCCAGCTGTAGGGTGGGCCCTTCGGGCTCGGCCAGCACGCTGAGCAGCGCGATGTCGGCGTCGCGGCGGCTGTGCACGTTCAGCCCCTCGTCGACCGAGCGCTCGCGCGGATCGATCTCGATGGGCACGATGCCGGCGCCCTGGAGCGAGATGCGCTGCACCTGGCAGCGCTCCTTGGGCGGATGGAGCAGCTGGAGCGATGTCAGCAGATAGGCTCGCTTGCCGTTGCGCCGGATGACGAAGGCAGAGCCGTGCTCCTGCTTGCTGCCGCTGCACTCGACGCGCACCGAGACGATGGCCTTTTCGGCGCCGGCGGCGAGGTAGTCGAGCGGACCGCCTGCCACTTCCCAGGTCGCGCGAAGTTTGGCCGGATCATCGCGCAGCGTAGCCGTATCAATCGCCCCGCAGCCACTCAGGGCGGCGACCGCGACCACCAGGCTGCCGACGTGTGCCCACCTGGTATGTGCGCGATCCGGAAAGCCAAAATTGGGCATGGGACATTATACCCCGGACCGGGCCTCTCTGGCTCGGGTACAGCGGCGGTCGGGGCAGGGAAGGGGGGCCTACCTGTGGGCGCTGCGGCTACCCGGCTTGCAGCAGCTTCTGTACCATCGCGGAGACGATGGCGGCCGAGAGCATGACCATGGGCACGCCAGCGCCGGGGTGGGTGCTGCCGCCGACGCAGAAGAGGTTGTCGATGCCGGGGACGCGGTTCGGCGGCCGCTTGAAGGCGCCCAGGCGCGAGCTGGCGGCGGCGCCGTACAGCGCTCCGCGGCTGCCGGGGAACAGGTCGGCGAAGTCGCCTGGGGTGACCTCGGCCTCGGCGCGGACGACGCTGGTGAAGGGGATGCCGTGGCGGTCGAGCTGGGCGATGACCTGCGCCCGGCAGCCGGCCCGCTCGGCGGCGCTCCACTTCCAGGCGGCGTCGGAGCCGGAGGCGGGCAGCGGCGGGGCGTTGGTCAAAAAGAACCAGCGCTGCGTGGCCTTGCCGGCGTCGGGGTTGCACAGGTAGACGGTGGGGTTGCTGGGCGGCCGCGTTGCGAGCTCCTCGAACTCGCGGCGGTAGTCATCGGAGAAAAAGACGTTGTGGTGGCAGAGGGGGAGGCTGGCGGGCGCGGTGGGCGTGGTCGACAGATCGGCGACGCACAGGTTCAGATAGGCGGACAGAGACGGCGGCAGGGCGTCGAGCTTGTGGCCCAGGCGCTCGCCGCGCCGGCTGCCGCGGAGCAGCTGGCCGTAGAGCTGGGCGACGTCGCAGTTGGCGATGATGCAGTCGGCGGCGACGCGCTCGCCGGCCACGGTGACGGCCAGCGCCCGCTGCTCCTTGGCGTCGAGCTCGACGTGCTCGACCTCAGCCTCCAGCTGGATCTTGCCGCCCAGGCGCAGGACCAGCTCGCTCAGCACCTGGGCGACGCGGTACATGCCGCCCTGCACCGCCTGGACGCCGAAGGCCTGCTCGACGTGGGGGATGACGCTGAGGGTGGCCGGGGCGGCATAGGGGTCGGCGCCGCTGTAGGTGGCGTAGCGGGCAAACAGGATGCGCAGCCGCTCGTCGTCAAAGAAGCTCGACAGCGCCTGCCACAGGGTGCGGTGGGCATCCAGGTTCAGCAGGCCCAGCAGATCGCCGGGGCGGCCCGAGGTGCCGTAGGCCCACAGAAACCCGAGCGGGTTGGACGGCAGGGCGCTGCGCATGAAGGGTCTCTCGACGGCGGCGTAGATGCGGGCGGCGTGGCGGCGGTAGCGGCGGTACTGCTCGCCGGCCTTGGGTCCGATGACGCGTGATATCTCGTCTGCGGAGCGGGCCCAGGCGGCATCGCCGGGGAGCGGCTCGTCGTTGAACAGATCCAGCTGGGTGCCGTCGGCGAAGAAGTGGCGGCAGAGCGGCGCGAGCGGGGTCAGGGTGAGCACGTCGCGGGTGTGAACGCCGGCGGTCTGGCACAGGTCGTCGAGGACCCAGGGCAGGGTGAGCACGCTGGGGCCGCCGTCGAACAGCTGATCGCCGACCGCCACCTGGCGCATCTTGCCGCCCGGGTGGCTGGCACGCTCCAGGACCGTGACGCGATGGCCGGCCGCGAGCAGCCGGATCGCCGCTGCCAGGCCGCCCACGCCGGCCCCGATGACGATCACCTGGCGGGCGCCACTAGGCGGCTGCGAGGCGGACATGGTAGCCGTGGCGCCGCTGGAGCGCGGGGTTGAAGTAGAGGGCGTCGGACTTCTGCGGGAAGAACTGGAGGTCGAAGCGGCGCAGCAGCCGGCTGACAAACAGCCTCATCTCGATGCCGGCCAGGCGCTTGCCGATGCACATGCGGTGGCCGCCGCCAAACCCCAGCAGCGTGTACGGAGGCACGCGCCGCAGAGCGCCTTGCTCGTCGAGGAAGCGCTGCGGATTGAAGCGCAGCGGCTCGGGATAGAGCTCCGGCAGTCGGCCGGTATGGTAGGGGCTGTAGGTCACCTTGCTACCCTGTTTGATGTCGCAGCCGGCAAAGGTGAAGTCACGGCGCACGCCGCGCATCGCAAAAAGTAGCGGCGGGTAGAGGCGCTCGCTCTCCATCATGACCGCGTCAAGGTAGGGGCAGTCAGTGCCGTTCGGGTCGGTGGCGCTGGTGGCGCGCAGGCGGTCGCGCAGCTCGGTGTAGACGGCGCGGTTGGCGGTGTCGCCCAGCGCGACGATCAGCGAGGTGAGCAGGCTCGAAGTGGTGTCGTAGCCGGCGTACAGAAACGAGATGAGCTCGGAGATGATGGTCTGGTCGGTGATCGCGGGCTCGCTCTGCTGGGCGGTCATGAGGCTCGCGAGCATGGGCGGCGGGGTCTGCTCGCCGCGCCGGCAGGCGGCAAGCTGCTGGCCAAGGTACTGATCCAGCGCCGCCCGCGCCTTCTGCGCCCGATGGAACGGCAGACCTGGAATCGGCAGATGCACCAGGCTGAAGAGGCCCAGGCCCACCTGCTCGAAGAGGTGCGTGAGCTCCAGCAGATCCGCCTCGCGGGCGCCGATGAGCAGGCGGGCGATGATGTGGAAGGTCAGCTTTTTTACCACCCACTGGACATCGATGGGCGCATCGAGCGGCAGCGCATCCAGGTGCTGCTCGACGATGCTGGCCATGGCGCCCTGGTAGTCGGGATCGAGGCGCGGGTGAAACGCGGGCGCAATCAGGTGCTGCCGCTGGCGGTGGCGGTCGCCGCCATTTTCGGCTTCATCGTCGAGCAGAAAGAGGATGTCGCGTCCGAACAGCGGCTCCATGGTGAAGCCGTAGCCCTCGTACCAGCTGAAGTCGTCCTTGTGCTTGGGCGAGAGCACGCGCTCGTTGCCCGCCCGATCCATCAGCCACACCAGCGGCACCAGCTTCAGGCCGCGGCCGCCGGGCACCATGCTCTGCCAGATGGGTCCGAAGCGAGCGGTGCACTCTTCGATGGGACGGCGCGGATCGCGCAGCAGCTGGCGAGCAAAGCGCAGATTCTGAAACGTCGTGAGGCTCGGCGGGGAAGGCATGGGAGGGCGTGTGCGCGGATACTAGCGCAATACCCCTCGTAGGTCCCCCTATCGAATGCGGGCGATGGCGGCGGTGCGGGCCTCTTCGATCATGCGCTCGTGCTCGGCGGGGTCGGCCCAGCGCGCCTGGCCCTCGGGGGGCAAAAGGTCCAGCGGATCGAAGTAGAAGAACATGCGGTCGGTCTTGACGGCCGGCGCGGTGTAGACCGAGATGCCGGTGGTGCGGTTGTAGTGCTCGAACGAGTGCGCATCGCGCTTGCCGCCGCCGCCGGGCGCGTCGACGACAAAGGTCGGCGTGTTGAAGCCGGCGGTGCTGCCGCGCACGATCTTTTCCAGATCGATCGCGGTCTGAAGCGTCGTGCGCAGATCCTCGACGCCTTTGACCAGGTCGTGGACGTAGACGTAGTAGGGATGCACGTTGACGTGGCCCAGGCGCTTGACCAGCAGCGCCATCACCTCGGGCCGGTCGTTGACGCGGCGCTGCAGCACCGACTGGTTGCGCACGAAGATGCCGCGCTCCATGAGCACGTTCATCGCATCCTGCGTGATGCCGGTGATCTCGTTGGGATGGTTGAAGTGCGTGTGCAGCACGACCTCTTTGTGCATCTTGCGACCCATCTCGACCACGTGCGTCAGCGCATCCAGCCACGCGGTGTCGGTCAGGATCTTCTGCGGCATGACCGCCGGCCCCTTGGTCGCGTAGCGCATGCGGCGCACGTTGGGCATCTTGAGCAGCGTCTCGCCGATGTCACGCAGCTGCTGCGCGCGGAGGTTGTACGCATCGCCGCCCGAGATCACGATGTCTTCGAGCTCGGGACGCGACGCGATGTAGGCGAACGCGCGGCGCCAGCGCTCCTCGTTGACCTGCAGCGGCACCTTGTCGACCAGGTTCGTGTCGATGCCGACCGCGTAGCTGCGCGTGCAGAAGCGGCAGTACACCGGACAGGTGTCGAGCGGCAGGAACAGCGCCTTGTCCGGGTAGCGATGCGTGAGTCCGGGCACCGGCGCATCGGCCTGCTCGCCGAGCGAGTCGAGACCGAGCTTGGGATGGTCGGGCAGGAGCCGCCGCGCCACCGGGATGAACTGCGTGCGCAGCGGGTCGGCGTACGGATCGCTCCAGTCGATGAGGCTCAGCAGGTAGGGCGAGACGCGCACGCTCATGGGCGCGCGCTCAAAGCCCTCGGAGGCGTCGCGGATGAAGTCCTCGGAGACCAGCCCGCGCACCGTGTTCAAGAGCTTGTCGACGTTGGTGATCGTGTGCTTGCTCTGCCACTTGTGATCGAGGAACGTCGCCTCGTCGACCTCGGCGTAGGCCGGGATGTGCGACCAGAAGCGGCCGCGCTTGAGATCCTTGTGGACCAGCGTGGCGGGATCCACCGGCGGCTTGAGCGCGGGCGGGATCTCCAGGCCGGGGACCGGAGCCGAAGCCGACGCGGCCGGAGAGTTGGCCGGAGAGTTAGCCGGAGAGTTAGACAGAACGGGAAGCGGCTTGATGCCGCCGGGAATGGGTGCGGTTTCCATGAAGCAGTGCCTCTGTGTGCGGCTGGCGGCGCAGCGGCAGCCAGCAAGTGATGGAGGTAGGCAGGTAGGACGACCCCGGCGCCAAAGGGGCCGGTCGCCTACCTGCAATTACCCTGAGTAACTACAGAGAGGACCGCTGCACGTCCGGCTCGTGCCGGATGTTCTGCGAGAACCACACGACCCTGAAGCTAAGGAAAGCGCCCTCGGCTGTCAACGACGTTTCCGGATGCCCCAACACCACAGCGACGCCAGTTATTGTCTTCAGTTATTGGCTCCGCAGCGGCCGCTCTGTTCCAATGCAGGGATGAACGCGACGGAAGAGTTTGTACGGGCGCGCGATTTCCTGCTCGCGCACCGCCTGGACTATGCGCGGGCCCACGCCGAGTTCCGCTGGCCGCGGCTGGAGGAGTTCAACTGGGCGCTCGACTGGTTCGATGTGCTGGCGCAGGGCAACCAGCAGACCGCCTTGTGGGTGGTGAGCGAGCAGGGCGGCGGCATCCAGCACGACACGCGGCTGACTTTTGCCGCCCTCAGCGAGCGCTCGGCGCAGCTGGCCAACTACCTGCGCCGCATCGGGATTGGGCGCGGCGACCGCGTGCTCGTCATGCTGCCCAATGTGCCGCAGCTGTGGGAGGCGGTGCTGGCGCTCATGAAGCTGGGCGCGGTGCTGGCGCCGGCCACGACGCTGCTGACCGCTGCCGATCTGAAGACGCGGGTGGTGCGCGGCGAGATCCGGCACCTCATCACCGACCTGGCCAGCCAGGAGGCGGTGGCCGAGCTGCCCGCGCACGTGACGCGCATCTTCGTGGGCGCGGCGGGGCACAAGACCGGCGGCTTCGATTTTGCCGCCGGGTATTCCGAGCCGCCCGTGTTCGTGCCAGACGGACCCACGCGCGCCAGCGACCCGTGGCTGCTCTACTTCACGTCGGGAACCACCGCGCAGCCCAAGCTCGTGCTGCACACCCACCAGAGCTATCCGGTGGGCCACCTGTCGACGATGTATTGGCTGGGGATCCAGCCGGGCGATCTGCACTACAACATCAGCTCGCCGGGCTGGGCCAAGCATGCGTGGAGCAGCGTGTTTGCGCCCTGGAATGCCGGGGCAACGACGGTCAGCCATCAGTATGCGCGCTTCAACGCCGCCGAGACGCTGGCGCTGCTGCGCCGGGTGGGCGTGACCACCCTGTGCGCGCCGCCGACGGTGTGGCGCCTGCTGCTGCTGGGCGAGCTCGGGGCGCGGCCGCCGGCCTTGCGCGAGCTGGGCAGTGCCGGCGAGCCGCTGAACCCCGAGGTCATCGAGCGGGTGCGCGCTGCCTGGGGGCTGACGATCCGCGACGGCTTTGGCCAGACCGAGACCACGGCCGTCATCGGCAACTCGCCGGGGCAGGAGGTGCGGCTGGGCTCGATGGGGCGGCCGCTGCCCGGCTATCGGGTGGTGCTGCTCGGGCCCGACGGCGCGCGCCTGGCCGAGACCGGACCCGCCGAGGGCGAGCTGGCCGTGGTGCTGAGCACGGAGCCGCGTCCGCTGGGCGTCATGGTCGGCTACCAGGACGACGCCGAGCGCACGGCCGCCGCGATGGCCGACGGCTGCTACCGCACCGGCGATGAAGCCCGCCGCGACAGCGACGGCTACTACTACTATGTCGGGCGCGGTGACGACGTGTTCAAGAGCTCCGACTACCGCATCAGCCCCTTTGAGCTGGAGAGCGCGCTGCTGGAGCACCCCGTGGTCGCTGAGGCCGCGGTGGTGCCGAGCCCGGATCCGGTGCGGCTGGCGATCCCCAAGGCGTTCGTGGTGCTGCGCCCCGGCGTCGTGGCCGAGCGCGAGACCGCGGCCGAGCTGTTCGCCTTTTTGCGCAAGCGGCTCGCTCCGTACCTGCGCATCCGCCGCATCGAGTTCGCGGAGCTGCCCAAGACCATCTCGGGCAAGATCCGCCGCGTGGCCCTGCGCCAGCTCGAAGCCGAGCGCGTGGCCGCTGGCGAGCACATCCCGCTCGACTACCGCATCGAAGACTTCTCCGGCTGAGCCGGGCCAATCGACGCCGCGGGCTGGCAGCGCCGCCCCGCCCAAGTATCTTCAATAGGAATGCGCTCAGCCGTCGGCCTCCGCAGCCGCATCCGCTCCTGCCTCACTGCCCTCCTCGCACTGCTCAGCCTGACCGGCCTCGCGCAGGCCGGCGAGCCCGCCCACACCTGCGAGCTGCGCGGTCGCCCCTGGCTCGAAGGGCGCATCCGCGGCCGCACCCAGCTCGCATCGGTCGTGGATGCCAAGCTGGGCGAAGAGGTGGAGATCTTCGTGGTGATACCCGGCACGCTCGACGGCCGCCCGGTGCAGTTCAGCGAGGACGGCTCGCGGGGCCGCGTGTCGTGGAGCGGCAGCGGCTGCCCGAAGCTGCGCGTTGCGTTTCAGCGCGTGGAGCCGCGCATGCAGCACACCACCACCAAGGCGCCCAATGGCGAGCTCAAGGTCTACGCCAACTCGGTGATCTTCGGCCCCTCGCACGGCAAGTGGCTGGGCTACGACCAGCTGGAGTACTTCGAGACGCCGCTGCCCGCGAGCCCCGCTGACCCGGGTGCGGCAAGGCTGCTCGTGCGCGACGCGCGTCCGACCACACCCGCCGCCGCCCGTCCGGTCGGGCACGAGGGGCTGGGCACCATGCGCCTCGCCGCGACGGTCGCGCTGGGGGCCACGATCTTGCAGACGCCCGGCCTCGGCGATGTCTCGGCGGGCCTGATCTCCGACCGCGTGTTTCGCTACAGCTTCCGCCAGGGCGACGGCTTCCTCGGCTGGCTCACCGCCTTTTATAACGTCCCGTATCTTTTCGGCAGCGCTGGCGAGGGCGCGCGCAACCAGACCGAGCGCTTGCTGGGCGCGGACTGCGCCGACATCCTCGTGGGTGCCCTGCGGAGGGCGGGCCGGCGCGATCTTCACTACACCAATGTCGGCGGCGTCATCGATGCGCTCGGCCGCAGCGCCGGTCCGACGCTGGTCGCCGCCTGCCCCAGCCAGGCTCCGGGCCAGGACGTGAGCGCGATCCTGGCCAGCTGCCAGAGCCGCTCGGATCCGCCGCTGCGCTTTGGCAAGGACGTGCAGCCCGGCGACATCCTGGCCGTCGACTACGTGGGCGCCGGGGATCTGCCGCGCGCCTGGGACCACATCGTGGTGCTGGTCGAGGATCGCGGCCCCAATGGCACCCCCGACGGCATCCTCGGCCCGCACGACATCGTGGCCGACAGCGGCGACGCCCAGGCGCTCAAGTTCACCACCCTCAACGAGCAGGGCACGGTCCGCGTCCTCGCCGCCCGCCCCCGCAGCGTCCCCATCTTCTAGATCGCCCTCCGCAGATTTTTTTTCGCTCGCTGCAACCTTTTGGGGGGCTGCGGCCATCTCCCAGGTGTTGACCGGCGAATCAGAACCGGGCAGGAGTGGCAAGCGATGACCAGGGAGACGGACCGGGACGGCGGCGGCCGTGAGCGACGGCTGTTAGCGCTGCTTGGACCGATTCACGACCGGGCGCGGCTCACGGCCCGCCGCCTGTGTCGCAGCGATGCCGACGGCGACGATCTGTTTCAGGAGGCGGCGCTGCGGGCGCTCTTGCGGCTGCAAGATCTGCGCGACGAGCTGCGCTTCCGCCCGTGGTTTTACGCGGTGCTGCTGTCGGTGCATCGCGAGCGCAGCCGGCGCAGCTTCTGGCGCCGCCTGGTGCCGCTGGCCGACTCGCCGCCCGAAGCAGCGCCGGCTCGGCCGGGGGCGCACGAAGATGCGCGCGGACAAGCGGCGCGGCTGTCGCAGGCGCTGGCGGAGCTGCCGGTCGAGCAGCGCGAGGCGATCGTGCTGTTCGAGGTCGACGGCTACTCGCTCGAAGAGGTCGCGGAGCTCACCGGCAGCTCGGTTCCGGCGGTGAAGTCGCGGCTGGCTCGCGGCCGCAGCCGCCTGCGCGACCACTATCAAAAATTCGAGGCCGCCGATGGGGACCCCGCCCTGGTCTCGGCGAACACGCCGGCCAAAAAGGAGCTTGGACATGGATGACAGCCGCTCTGCCGAACGCCGGCTGACCAGCGATCTGGAGGCCCTGCGCCACCAGACGCGCCAGGGTCTGCCCGACCCGACCCGAACTGCGCGCGAGCTGCGCGCCGCACTCTCGAACCGGGCCAGCGCCCGCCCAGGAGGAATGCTTATGACCCTGCTTCGCACCGTGAGATCGCGACCGCGCTTTGCCACCGCGCTGTTTGGCTGCGCCTTGACCACCGGCATCCTGCTCATCCCGATCTCCTACGAGCGCACCGTGGGCCAGACCGTGACGCTGCACGTGGCGGGAGATGGCCAGGTGGCGGGCGGCGCCGGCCAGCTGGCGCGGCGGGCCCGCAAGGAGCTGCACGCGCAGTCGATCCAGCTGCGCCAGACCCAGCCGTCGGAGCTGACGCTGGTCGCCGCGCTGCCGGTGCGCAGCAGCGCCCAGGCCGAAGCGCTGGCGCACGCCTTTGTCGAAAAGCTCCGCAGCGAGCACGTGACCGCGACTGCCGAGGTGGCCGCCCGCACGGTGCGCACCTCGGGGCGGGTCTATGCCATGGCGCTGGACAAGCTGATCAGCATCCGCGTCGAGACCGCCGGCAAGAGCGACGCCGAGGTCGCCAGCGAGATCCGCAACCAGCTGGAGTCGGGCGGGGTCCACGGCGCCGACGTCACGTTCGAGCGCCACGGCGATGAGGCGCAGATGCAGATCCAGGCCGATGTGGACGGCCGCCAGATGCAGGTCATGCGCAAGACCCGGGGCGGCCCCAGCGAGCTGCAGGTCGACATCGGCGGCATCGACGACACCCGCGATCCCGGCATGACCGACGACCAGCTGCGCGACAAGATCATCCGTCAGCTGACTGCCCGCGGACTCGATCCCACGGTGACGGTGAGCGGCGACCACATCGAGATCCGCGCCCACAAGCACATGGACCCCACCGCCAAGTAGCCCGCCGCCCCCCCCGAGCAAGAGTTGCCGTTTGCAGCGAAACATCTGAGGGCAAGGTTTGCCTGCTGGCAAGTTTTGCCGGGAGTCGATGGAGCGCTGCGAGCGGGAGAATTTTGCCTGATTCTCGACGGAGAATAGCGATTCTAAGGGGTCTGTGGGCGCCCTGGTACGCGTCTTGCCTTGAGGTCTGGACAACTCCTCGCGGCGGTAACAGCGAGAAACCCAGAAACAAACTCAAGGAGAGCCCATGTCTATCTTCAATGGCAGCAAACCTGCAAATCGGCCCGCCCTCAAGCGCGGAGCAGCGAGCGCTCGCGGCACCCTGCTGATGTTCAGCGCGGCGGCAGCGCTGGGAACGCTGGGCGCCGGACAGTCGGCTCACGGCGACCAGGCGCGCAGCTCGTCAGTCACGACGTGGAGCGCCAGCTGTGAAGGCAGCACCCGCGAGTGGTGGGACGACATGTGCATGGCCTGGCGCAAAGAGATGGGCACCAAGGGCTGGTCGACCTGGTGGCGCAACTTTGAAAACGTCATCGTCGACCGGTACACCGACCCGTCTATCAGCGCCTGGGGCTTCGACAACAGCTCGGCGAGCGGCTTTGACGGCGGGCAGGCCGCGCTGCTCTGCACGCACGGCGGGCGGGCGGACACGGGCTGGTGGGGCCTGATGCAGCGCGTCTCGCAGGGCGAGTGCGGGGCCAACGTGGACCAGTGGAAGCCCGGCCTGGCCAGCGGCGGCAAGTCGCGCTACCTGCACCTGTCCTCGTGCAACAGCATGCGCTGGGACAAAGTGAACACCTGGTTTGCTCCGGCCAAGGGCGGCGTGCACCTGGTGACGGGCTTTCACGGCCTGATGTACATCGGGTCGGGCTATGTCGATGAGTACGAAGACCAGGCCAGCGACGGCTACAGCGGCGAAGCGATTGCCGAGAGCTGGGTCGACAACATGTATCACGACCCCATCATCGGGCACACGGTCTGCCCGGTCGCGATGGCCTTTGGCTCCAGCAAGAACAACGCACTGAACCGTCTGTTCAACGAACGCTACAAGTCCCCCAGCGCTGAGCAGGCTGGCAACCACGGCGTGCTCGAGTGGATCTCCGGCTGTAACCCCGACGACGCAGGAGCGCTTCCCGAATAGGCCCGCGTCCAGGCCAGGAAAAGTACCGGAACCTCGACTCAAGAAAAGAAAAAGGAAGATCCATGCGCACGTACAACAAGTTCATCGTCACTGCTCTTGCTGTTGGTCTGACCCTGTCTGCGGCCGCTCCTGCTCGGGCCGCCACCCCTGTCATCTCGCCGGCTGGCGCCAGCAGTGTGATCTCGGCCGATATTGAAGCGCTGGTCGATGGCGCGTTCCCAGACTACGAGGATGCGGTCCTGGCTCGCCGCCTGGGCAGTGCGGCGCGAGATCTGGCGGCGCGCACCGACTCGGTCACGGTTCGCGACACCATTGGCATCGAGCGGCTCTTGGGCCTTACGCCCAGCACCACCGGCGCCACCGAGGTTGACACGGCCACGGCCAACTACCGCGTAAACCCCGCCACGGGCCGGGCGTTCGCGATTCTCAAGAACGACACCTATCAGGGAATGGCAGCGGACCGCTTCGCGGCCATCGAGAGCCGCGTACAGGCAGCGGGCACAGCGTTCCTGGGCAGCCTGGGCCTGCCGGAAGATGAGCGGATGAAGGTCACCTTCCGCCGCGTCCTGGCGCAGAGCCTGGATGCAACCTCGACCGGCAGCTCGGATGGCAGCCCGGTGCTGGTGCGGCGCGGCGTGACGTTTGTGTCGCGCGGCTATGCCGGCTTCCCCATCGAGGGCAGCGAGGCGCGAGTGTCCTCGTTTACCGGAGCGAGGGTGGACCAGTTCGCGCTGCGCTGGCCGAAGTTCGTGGCGCACCGCAGCGCAGTCACCGTGGCGCTGGATGCACAGGCCAACATCAAGCGGGCAATCGTCGATAAGGTGAAGCGCGCGGCGCTTGCTGGGGACCCGCTGTCGCTGCAGATGGGCGTGGTGTTCCAGCGCGTGCGGACCACGGCCGGCAGCGACGTGTACATCCCGGCGATGAAGGTGGTGGTGACTCCGCAGCCGAAGCTGGTGTCGCTGACCTCGGGCCGGATCCTGACGGAGAGTGGCACGGTCTTTTACGCCAACATGCTGGCCTCGCCGCCGACCGACATCCTGACCGCGGACGCAAGCGACCCCAACATGTCCACCGCTCCGTAACTCGCAAGCAGCTGGACAAAATCGGGCAGAAAACGGGGGGCCTTGGCCCCTCATTTTCTATTTTGATTTCCTGATCTAGCGGGGGCCGAAGTAGTCGGGGGCGTTGCCGGGCTTCCACTTGATGTTGCAGCCGATGCTGGGGCGCTGTTCGGGGGGGACGGCGCCGCCGGTGAGCAGCGTGTCGATGGCCTGGCGCAGGTCGGCGCCGGTGACGGGCAGGTTGCTTCCGGGGCGGCTGTCGTCGAACTGGCCGCGGTACACGAGGCGACGTCCCTCGCCCGAGTTGGCGGGACCGAACAGGAAGAAGTCGGGGGTGCAGGCGGCCCGGTACGCCTTGGCCACGGCCTGCGACTCGTCCAGAAGATAGGGGAAGGTGTAGCCGACCTCGCGGGCCTCGCGGGCCATGTTCTGGGCGTTGTCGTCGGGGTAGGCGACGGTGTCGTTGGGGTTGATGGCGACGATCCCCAGGCGCTCGGGCGGGTAGTCGCGGCCCAGGCGCGCCAGGTCGTGGCGCAGGTGCTTGACGAACGGGCAGTGGTTGCAGATGAACATCACCAGCAGGGCCGGCGACCGGTCGAAGTCGCGCAGCGAGTGGCGCTGGCCGTTGAAGTCGGGCAGTGAAAAGTCGGGCGCCACGGTCCCGAGGGGGAGCATGGTGGAAGGGGTGCGGGCCATGGGTTTCTCCTGAGCTTTGCCACACCAGCTTGGCAGAGGGCTGCTGGCCGGGCGAGGGTGCCGCGCTACTTCAGGCTGGTCAAGTAGGTTGCCAGGCGGTCAAGCTCGACGGCGGTGAGCTTCTTGCCAAACGAGGGCATGTCGTTTTTTTCGCCGTAATAGAGCGGGGCGCCGGGGTTTTCAAGCAGCCGTCGCGCCCAGGCCGGGGAGGCGTGTCCCGCGAGGTTTGGGCCCTGGCCGCTGGTCTTGTTGTCGCGCTCGTGGCAGAGGTCGCAGTTCTTGTCCTCGAACAGCAGCGCCCCGCGCTTGACGCGGGCAGCGTCGAGGTCCGGCGCGGCGCCGCGCAGCGAGTAGACGTACTCGACCAGGTCGGCCATCTCGGCCTCGGGCAGCTCCACCGGCTTCATGCCCTCTTTGAGCTTGGTGCGGCCGTAGTAGCGGGGGCTGTCGGGGTTGCGCATGAACTCGGTCAGCCACTGCCGCGACCAGAGGCCGGTCAGGTTCGGACCCTTCTGCTCGGCCTCGGGCGGACCCTGGCGGCCCAGGCGGTGGCACTGCGAGCAGTGCTCGGTGTAGAGCAGGTGCCCCTGCTCCAGCGGATCGTTCAGGTACACCGCGACGCCGCCGGCCACCGGCACGCCCTCCAGCGCCAGCTTGCGGGCGCGCACCGCCTCCTCTTTGGATGCGTGCTCGTGCTCGACAAAGCGCGGGTTGTGGGCGTCTTCGTACGCCGCGACGCCGCCGAGCCCCGCGACGGTCAGCAGGCACACCGCAAAGACCAGCAGCGGCAGGACGCGCTTGCCGGGGCTGGTGACGCCGTCCGGGGCGCGATCGAGCCAGGGCATGAGCGCCAGGGCGCCGATGAACAGGAGCGGTGCGCCCATGGCCGCGACGATCTCCCAGGCGCCCGGAAAGTACTTGAGCATCTGGTAGAGCGCGAGGAAGTACCACTCGGGCCGGGCGTCGTAGCGCGAGGTCGGATCCGCGGGCGCCGACAGATCGACGCCGTGCGCGCCGATGACGATGCCGGCAATGACGATGAGACCCAGCGCCCCGGCGGTCATGTCATAGACGGCCTGGCGCGGCCAGAAGGCCTCGGTCTGGGCGGCAAGCTCGGCGGCGCTGCGGCCCCAGCGGGTGGTGACGCCGTGGCGGCGGAACAGGGCCACGTGCACCAGCACCAGCGTGATGAGCAGGCTCGGCAGCACGAACACGTGCAGCGAGTAGAAGTGCGTCAGCGTCAGGTTGCCGTAGGTGGCGCCGCCCTGGATGAGGGTCTGGAGCGCCTCGCCCACGACCGGCGTGGCCCCGAGCAGCGTGGTGGCCACCTGCGTCGCCCAGTAGCCCTTCTGATCCCA
>Ga0075163_10000640_pt1 | contig 45409 bp, 36 predicted proteins | sample JI1023141ADNA_FD_71478 | JGI IMG/M metagenome (GOLD analysis project Ga0075163, IMG submission 71478) | Wastewater effluent complex algal communities from Wisconsin, to seasonally profile nutrient transformation and Carbon sequestration -... | ecosystem: Engineered > WWTP > Effluent > Algae...
AGACGCAGGATGGCGAGCTATTGCCATTGCGACTATGACAAACGTCGCGCCGAGGATTGAAATCACCTGCCTCTGCCGCGATACTTTCCACAAGGGGATCGAGCCGCCCTTTGACGCCATCCCCCAATCTAACCGCCACTGCTGGCAACAGCACCACTAACAGCGAAATGATCATAGCGGCCATAGATTTGCGTAAGCCAACCCGACCAAGCCAGCGACGCGATGGATTCTCAACCCAACGACACGAGATGTCTCCAAGCGCTATCGTCAACATCATTCCTGCGACGACGGCAGGTGTGTCACGCTGCAACTCGCTGTAGGCCAACGCGACAACCACGGGCCAATGCCACAAGTAGAGTGAATATGATCGGTCACCAATCCATTGGGCAAACCGGCTTCCTGTAAACAGAGAAGCCTGGCGACTGGCCATGAGAATTAGCATTGAACCAAGCACTGGCAATGTGGCATGCCACCCAGGCCACGACGTCTCGCTATCTAGCTCCCAAATAGCCGTTACAACCAGAGCCAGACCGAAAGCCTCCATCCACTTTCCAGCCGTGCGAGCCAGACGAATGGAAGAAGACAACATGAACACCAGTCCGCCTCCGAGCATTTCCCATGCGCGGGTCGGCAGAAGATAAAACGCTGTTGTCGGATAGCGGGCAGTCAGGGCAACGGAAAGACCGAGGGAGAGCACAATGCCGCAGACAATCACAAAAATCAGGGAGAGACGACCCGGTTTTGCCCGCCAAACTGCCGAAAGCAAAATAGGTAGCAGCAGGTAAAACTGCCACTCAACCGACAACGACCAAGTATGTAAAAGCCACTTATCAAGGGAAGATACGTCGAAATAACCAGCTTCATCCCATAGTTTGAAATTGGAAAAGAACCCTAAGGCACTAATCACATGAGTTGCCAGCAATTTATAATCAGAGGGGGAAAGGACGAAGTAGCCAGCAGCAAGCAACAGTCCGCAAACGATCAGCAATGCCGGAACAATGCGGCGAATACGGGCGTTATAAAAGGCGAGGATCGAGAAGGTACCCTGCTCCAACCCCTTTATCACGATGCTGGCCATCAAGTAGCCAGAAATTACAAAAAAAACGTCGACGCCGACAAATCCACCACTGAATCCCGGCACTCCGAAGTGATAGAGAATCACGGCAATTACCGCCCAAGCTCTCAGGCCGTTTATATCTGAGCGAAATCCCACGTTTGGTGACATGACATGCATGATGGCTTCTTTAGGGACTCTGTAAACAAGCCGCTACTTTCGGCGATGCTGATATAAGAACCGCGAAAAATAGGGGTTAGTCGACCGTTGACCCATATTTTTTAAACTGCGCTACCTAAGCGTTGCTTGCCCATATTTTCAGAATATTATTAATGCAACAATTTACCATAGGCTTGCAATATCAAATCGGCAACGTTGTTCCATTTCAAATGTTTAACCGAATCTGCGCATTGATGACTATCAACCCTTGAGTCAATAAATCGGCCCATAGCAACACTCATATCATCAACAGACTCTGGATTTACTTCAAAAACAAATTTATTCTCCGAGACAGAGTCCATCGAGTTATTCGTTGTCATTACTACCGGAGTTCCGCTTGCAAGAGCCTCAATCGTCACCAAAGGGGACACCTCTGCAAAGCTAGGAAGACAAAATACCGCAGCACCAGCATAAGCTGATGACAACAATGGATTTTCATTATCTAATGGCCCAATGAAATGCACATTCCCTATATCTAGCACTTTGTCCAAATACCCCGTGTCATGGGGTGAAACTTGGCCAATTAGAACAAACTCCAACCCAAGCTGACGTGCAGCCTTAGCTGTAGCAAGGGGATTTTTGTGCGGAGTAACCGAAGATACTTGAAGCACATAGGGTTTAGCAATTCCATAGCGCTCACGAAATAGCAAATCATTGGCACCAAAAAATATCTCTGAAACACCATTTGGAACAGTAATTACTTTACTCTCATTTACACAAAAGCCGCGAACAATTGATTTTTTTTCGTTTTCAGAAAGCGCAAACAAGACCTTCGCTTTCTTTAAACAATAATCCATCTGATAATACTCGGTGTGGTTGGCATATTTACAAATCGGAAACACTATTTTTTCAAGAAATCTTGCCTTAATACCCAAAACTGAATCCCAATACGGAGGAACCAGCGGACTACATACCAATGGCTTATTAATCGAATCTATATATTCAGCAATTTTGTAATTTCCATTTGCCACGGAAAACAAATGAAAAATATCAAAATCACTTGCCACATCAACAATTGGATCAAAAATAGATACATCAACCCCCTTCTTCCGGAGGGCACTAATTGTATTTTTTATCTGAATCTGCAAGCCACCAGAGCGCTGAAAAAGCATGGGATAAGAAATAATGCCAACTTTCACACCAACCTCCATAGGTTAAAATCCGACACACACCCAAAAAAACGGTTAATTTGCGCCGCTTTTTGTTTCATTTTTATCACGTGGATCGGACCATTTACCCGCTTTTTTTAATTTCTCACGCAATCCCGGCAAGCCAAAGCCTTTGGCGTAAGCTTGGTGTGCGTACAAAAGTGACTTGTCATACTCCCTGAGGTCAAAGTAAATCAAACCAAGGTTGTAGTCAAAATTTCCGCTTTCCTCACCCATTTCGCGTGCATCTTCCAAGTGTGCCAGGGCTTCCTTTGTACGCCCCTGCTTAGCCAAATAAGCACCATAAATCATCCGAACCATAGGATCATCATTTCGAAATCGCCAAGCACGATATAGGTAACATTCAACCGAGTAACGTGCACCTTTCGGCTTTTTCAATCCAGTTTTTTCACCCAATCGAACCATGGCAATTAGCGCCATAGGATGATTTGGAAAAGCACGCAATGTATAGTCAAGATCGCCTCCAGGATGCACCCCTGTCTGCCCTGATCTAAGACTCAGTACAGGAGCAGTCAGGTGGTGAAATTCAACAACAGGCAATTCGTTCTTGTCTGAACGATAATCAAAAGGACCGTAACCGTTGATCAATGTGCCACAGGTAATATCGCTTAGTTCTACACTTTTTGCCGGCGACACCTGCGAAAATAATGCTATTAGCGCAATTACCCGAATAAACACAGTTTCTAATTTCATAAGTTATACCCTCATCCATCTCAACAATCGTCCCTTCATACCTACCTGCTCTAACAGGTAAGCCTCAGCTCCATCCGGGCAACCACATAGCCGCCATAGGAGGAGTAGCGCCCCCGCATAGATCGCGGCCCCGGCGCCAATTTGCACAAGCAATCGCATCAAAGGTATATCCAATAAAGCTATGGGCATAGCGATCAAGCAGGCCACCATTGTGCCGCTAGCAATAAGCGGGCGCGACGTATGACGAAAAAAATCCCTCCATTGCACCGCTTCGACATAGGCAATGACCAACCCAGTGATTATCAGAAAACCACAACCTGAAGTCAGGAGACGAGCATAGGCCACCCCCATCACATCGCTCTGCGGAAAAAATACCAACACCAACGCCCCCATCAGCACCAACTGTGTCCACGCCAACCATGCCTGTAGGCGAAGCTTACCAAGTGACAGCAGCAGGTAAGCGCTGCTGTGGCTCAAGGCCCCGAAAATGCTTATCAACGCCAGGACCTGGAGAAACGGAACGGCAATCAGCCATTTGTCGCCAAGCAGGACGAGGACGGCATCCCGGGCGACCAGTGCCAGGCCGACCCCGGCCGGCAGGGCAAGCAGGCTCTGCACGCCAATCGCCTTGCAGAACACGGCACGCAATTTCTCGGCATCATCGGCGGCCTTGACGAACACTGGGAACAGCACCCGGCCGAGCGGTGCCAGCAATTCGGTCGTCGGCATCGCCGCCACCTCATCGGCCAGCGTGTAGGCACCCATTGTCGTGGCATCGGTCCGCCGTCCAACCAGAAACTTGTCAAGCTGGTTTTGCCCATAGACGCCAAGATTGCGAATCAGCACCCATTGCGAGAAAGACCAGAGTTTACGGAAGCGTGAGAAGGAAATTCGTGGCCGAAAATCGTGCATCCAGAAACTCAGGCCGACCCCTGCCGAGCGACCGACCAGCGCGCCAATCACCATCGCCCAGTAGGAATGGAGCCAGAAAGCCAGGGAAATGGTAACGATGAAACCGGCCAGTCGACGAAAAAAGAAGAAGCGGAAATCGCTGCCGAACTCCATGTTTTTCTGAAAAGCCACAATGCCGATATTTTCAAACCCGCCGATCAGCATGGCCAGCGCCATGACGCGAATGACGTCGAGCACCCGCGCATCGCGGAAATACTCGGCGGCCAACGGTGCCGAAAACCACAGGATGAGCGCTGCGCCCAGTGCCTGGATGATGCGCAGCGTCCACGCCGTATCAAAATCCTCGCGGCCGGCATCGCGGTTCTGAATCAATGCAGAACCGACGCCGAGATCGAGCAAGGTATCGATCAGCCCAACCACCACCGAGGCCATGGCGACGATGCCGAAATCGTCCGGCACGAGCAGGCGCGCCAGTATTAGCGTACTGACCAGGCCGATAAGACGATCGACCCAGCGCATGGCGACAACCAGCACCGCACCGCGTGCGGCAGAGACAGCCTTGTTGGGTCGTTTTGAAAGGCTCATCCGGGGAATCCTACGGTCGCCCCGAAAAAAACAGGCAATTTCCTCAAACCGTTGACGAAGAAAGCACGCCGTGCGCCGAGCTGGCGCTCGGTACCGTAGCTGATTAGAAGGCAAGCCAGCAGGATGGCTGACATCCAGGCCAAAGAATAGGCGATGGAGAGTTCGGTGTTCGGGAAGGCATAGCCGGCCAGTTGGGTCAGCGGCCGATGAAAGAGATAGAGCGTGAAGGAAAACCCGGCCAGATACTTGGCAAGTGGGGCAAGCTGCCCGAACACCCAGATTGGGAAGAGGGCAAGCACTGCAGGCCCGGCGACAATCACACCAAGAACGAGGCAAAGTCCGCGCAACCAGCCGCGCAAAAAAAGGAAAAAGCCGAAAAGAACGTAGTACCAGACCTCGTAGCAAAGCGACCAATAAGGATGATTGAGCGAGAGCGCCGCTTTGTTGGCAAAGGCCTCATTGAGGAAGATCAGGCTGCTGGCGACATCCCACAACGAAAAATCCCTGTAGTTGCTTAGGCGCTGAGTGTCGACCTCTCCGCTCAGGCCAACCAAGAGGCCCAACCCGACACTGAACACCACCGCTGGCAAGGCTACCGAATACACCCGCGACAGCCGCGCCGCCGCATAGTCGGCCCAGGTCCGTGCGCTTCTGACCGTGCTGGAATAGATGATGAAGCCGGACATCACAAAGAAGATCATCACCGCCTCGTGGCTGAACCACGATAGCGGCAACCAGCGCATGTACAGCCCATCCTGCTCCATGTGGCCGAGTAGCACAGCCGATGCGGCAGTGAAGCGCAGCAGGTCGAGATAGGCTGAGAGCGACTGGTCGAGCTTCATCGAAGGCTCGCCTCCCCGGCGTATGCTTGCTTGATCATCACGCGACGATGCCGTTCAGGATTGTGGCCAGTTCTCCCGTCCGCGACCGACGAGAATGCTGGCTGGCTACGGCGTAATCGACTCCGTTTGCGCGCCCTGTCTTCAGCTTATCCAGGAAAGTGCGCAGCGCTTGGGCGATGTTCTGCGCATCGGCGATATTCGCCTGATCCATGGCACCAACATCCCGGAGCATACTTGCCGAAATCCCCGGCGCATCGACCAGCGAAAAGATCGGCCGGCCGGAGCGGTAGTATTCGTAGATCTTGGCCGGAATCTGGTGGTTGCAGACGCTGCCCTGGAACAGCAGCAGACCATCGGCCCGCAGCATTTCGCGCAGTGCATCGCGATAGGCAACGACCGGTTCGAGACGGACGATGTCCTCGATGCCATGGCTGGCCAGTTGTGGCCTGTACAGGTCGTCGCTACCGGTGGCACGCAGGATGATCTGCAAGGTATCGGCGCTGACCGCCCCTTCTTTCTTGAGACCGGCAATAGCGGCAAAGAAGGGACGTGGATCGCGTTCCTTGGGGTACAGGATGCCGCTGTGCACCAGGGTGACCTGGTTTGGCTTGCCGAGCGGGGTCTCCTCCAGGCCGCGTTGGGCGTCGAGGAAATTATCTTCGTCGTAGCCGTTCTCGATGACGCCCCATTTCGATTCGGCAATGTGCGGGTAGCGCTCGGCATACATCTGACGGGTGAGTTTCGTGGTGAACAGGGCCCGTGTGCATTGTTCCACGGAGGCCGCTTCAAGCTTGCGCTGGACCCGCCAGGTCAGTGGATCGCGCGGGTAGCCTTCTTCGGTCATCGCATCGCGGAAATCGGCTACCCAAGGCAGGCCGGAACGCTTGCTGAGGCTGAGCCCGATCATGTGCGCGGTGGCAATCGGGAAGGTCGAGAACACTACGTCGGGCTGGTGCTTGCGAATCATCTGCATGCCGGTCCACATGCCGCCCAGCCACCAGCTTGCCCAGCGGTCAGGTTGAGCCATCGAGCGCAGGTATTTGCCACGGAAGGACAACTGCCGTGCGGTATCCAGACCCCAGGCACGCTCGACGATGACGTCTTCGGGGATTTCCTTCAACTGGTCCGGATTGATCACGTCATAGGCTTTGGGCGAGATCGAGAGGATCATCGGCTCCCAGCCGTAGTCTCGGAGATAGGTGCAGAACTTCAGCGTTCGCTGAATGCCGCTGCTCATTTTGAAGGGTGGGAAGTGAAACGCCACCATCAGTATTTTCTTGCTCTTCTGCATCCCTAAGTATCCCGTCGTCTTTCCAATATCCATTCAAGATAGTACCTGCCTGCCCGCTGCAGGGGCAGGACTATTTGTTTTGCGTCACATTCAGTGCCCGGCCCGCCAGTTCGGCCACGATGCCGATGGCTTCGGCATTCCAGTGACGGTCGTAAGGACCAACATCGAGCGAACGGCCGGTATTCACCAGATGCGCCTTGAACTCCGGCGAGGGATCGATCACCGTGACCCGCCCTTCCCCTGCTTTGCGAATCCTCTCCGCCACGTCGTTACGCTCGCCTGCTCCGGTTTCCAGCAGATGGCCGCGGTCAGGGTCGACGATGAACACAAAGCGGCCGTCCTGAATTTTCAAAATTTGGCTAAAAAAAGCGGCGACCGTAGCATTCTGAAGCTCATCCGCGATTCCGGCGTCCGGCGACGAGTTGGCGACCGGAGATGCGTTCCAGGCGGCCGGTTTGAGTTTCGACACATCGATTTTCAGCTGGGAAACCAGGTATTGGGCGAGTGCCGAGTGGCGCAAGATGCGTTTGAGCGTTCCCGGCTGTGACTGGGTCTCGGTACGAATCCGGCCGGTCGCAGCGTCGACGCAAACCCCGTGTATATGGCCTGAGCCGCATTGCGCCTGCTTGATGTCACCACGCTCAAGAATAAAGACGAAGCTCCGGAGGCCGAATTTTTCGGCGGCATAATTCGCCCGTTCGGCGTAGTCGAGCAGGTTCGAACCCGGGCCGCCAAAAGCATAGACAGGGCGACTTTCGAGCCGCCGTTCGAGGGCGGCGGCCAGTCGCTGCTTGAGGGGCAACATGCTGGCTTCGACGTAGCTGTCACCGATCAGGCCGATTGCGTTCCTGTCTGGCAGAAAATCCCGCTCAGCCAGAAAGCCGACGTTGTTGGCGCAATTGTGCTGCGCATTCTTCAAGTCCCAACCGGTCGATGAAATAAAGCAATGCCCGGCCGGATAGGAAAGAATCAAGGGGTGCTGGTAGTAACCGCTCCGCGTCGCCGTGGCGACGGGCAGTATTCTGAAAGCGATTTCCAGCACGATGAGTACGGCCAACACACCGGCAAGGAAGGAAAATAGCCGCGTTTTCATCAGAAGTTGAAGTAGATGAAGGCGCTGACGCTGTCGCGCGTCGCGTTGATGGCCACGAGAAAGGCACATAGGCTCAATGCCCCGCCCAGCAAGGCAAAGGGCCAGCTGAGATGGCGACGGACAAGAATGGCAACGCGCTCACCGATGGCATTGCTGTTGGGCATGGCGACAGACACCGCCAGCAGCGCCACAATGAAGCAGATGCCGCGAGCGACATCAAGCCCCTGGTTCCAGAGCGCGGTTTGGGCGCCCGCCGCAGGGCTGAACATCGCTGCGACGATATTCAGCGCCGATGCAAAGTCGTTGGCACGGAAGAATACCCATGCGAAGACCGTCGCCAGGAAGGTCAGCCCCCAGGCAAATATTTTGAATACGGTGCTACCGCGCACGGTGCAGAAATGTTGTCCGCACAAGGCCTGAAATCCATGATTGATGACGAGATAGAGGCCATGCAGGGCGCCCCAGAATACGAACGTCCAGTTGGCGCCGTGCCACAGGCCGCCAAGGACCATGGTCAGCAGCAGGTTGATGTAACGGTGCAATGCTCCGTTCCTGTTGCCACCGAGAGGAATATAAAGATAGTCGCGCAGGAAGGCGGACAGCGTCATGTGCCAGCGTCGCCAGAAATCGGTGATATTCAGCGCCTTGTAGGGCGAATTGAAGTTGTAGGGCAAGCGGACATTGAACATCCATGACAGCCCGACGGCCATGTCGGAATAGCCTGAGAAATCGAAATACAACTGGAAGGTATAGGCCAGCGCCCCGATCCACGCTTCGAGAAAGTCGGGCTGATAGCCGGTGTGGGCGGCGTTGAACACTGCATCGGCGTAGGGGCTGATGCCGTCGGCCAAAACGATTTTCTTGAACAGGCCGATGGCGAAAATGCAGAAGCCGGTGGCAAGGTTGTCAAAATTCAGCCGGTAAGTGGCGCTCTCCCTAAACTGCGGCATCATCTGCGCGTGATGCAGGACTGGTCCAGCAATCAGGTGGGGGAAATAGGTGACGAACAGGCCGTAATGAACGAAGCGGTACTCTTTCGTGCCCTTCTGGTAGGCGTCGGCGAGGAAGGCGATTTGCGTGAAAGTGAAAAAGGAAATGCCAATGGGCAAAACGATTTCACCGAGACTCCAGGCGGTTCCGAGCGCCGCGTTGAGATTGGTAACAAAGAATCCGGCATATTTGAAATAGGCCAGCAACACCAGGTCGACCGCGATACCGGCAATCAGCCAGGTTTTGGCCATGTTCCGCCGCGCGATGTCGCCTCCCGTCGGGTCATGCGAGGAGATTTTCAGGCCAACCCAATAATTCCAGAGGATGGATGCGAGCAGGAGCGCCGTGAACTCGGGCATCCAGTAGCCATAGAACGCCAGCGAGGCGATGAACAGCCAGCCAGCCCCCCAGAGCGGAGAATGCCGGGCGGCCAGATAGTAGCCGAGCAGGACAACCGGCAGGTAAACCAGAAAGAATGCAATGCTGGTAAAGAGCATGAATCGCCGAAGGGATGGGTCAGCGCGTGCTCAGGCGCATCTCGGGCGCATGCCCTTGCAGCCATTGTTCCAGCATCATCGAGATCCAGATCATTTCGCCGAAATAGCCCGGATGTTCGTAGAGGTGCTTGCCGAGCAATTCATCGACGAACGCCTTGCGAAGGATGCCGCGCTCGACCAGACCAGTGACCGACGCCATGGCGAGTTTCCGCAATGGTTCATGCCGTGTGGCCCAGACACCAAAAGGTAGCCCGAAGCCCTGCTTTTTCTTGGTGATGACTTGGTCGGGCAGGAAGCCGCGCAGCGCTTCCTTGAAGAACCAGCGTAGCTTGGTCCCCTTGAGCTTGTAGTCGACCGGCAGGCGCATGGAAAAAGCGAGGAGTTCACTGTCCAGCATTGGAAAACCAACATCGATGCCGGCCAGCCGGGTCGTTCCAAGCACCTTGGGCAGGTCGGATTCAGCGAGGGTGTAACGCCAGTCGAAAGCGAGATGCCGGTTGGTCGCACTTCCGGTCTCCGGGCTTGCCCAGACCTCGCGCTGCTGCTTGAGGGGGGACAGGAGATCAACCTGGTCGAGGAAGGGCTGGGCGAACACCTGCTCGATGCCCAACCGCTTGATCAGGTTGTACATTTCTAGGCGATCCGGCATCGGCGTGTTGGCCTGCTCGGTGTAGCTGGCTGCCTTGCGCAATAGCGATATGCCGCTAGCGCCGGGCATCCCGATGATCGGCTCGATCAGAGTGTTGCGAATGAATGCGGGGGCGTATTGGTAAAGATCGAAGAGACGATGCTTGGCATAGCGGGTATTGCCGCCGAACAACTCATCACCGCCATCTCCAGCGAGAATGCGGCTGACTCCATCTTCCTTCGCCATCTTGGCGCAGTAATAGGCTGGGAGGGCTGACGAGTTGCCGAACGGCTGGTCGTAGGACCTGGCCACTTCTGGAATGCTGCGCACCAGATCATCGGGCGTCACATAGTATTCGTGGTGCTCGGTATTGAAATGGCGGGCAACGATCCGCGCAAACTCCATTTCGTCGTAGCCTTCGGCTTCGAAACCGATCGAATAGGTGGCTGCCGGCTTGCCCGTAACTTCTCCGATCATGCCGGCAACGGTCGAGCTATCGGTGCCACCACTGAGGAAGCAACCGGCCTTGCCACCATCGAGTTGCCTCGCAGTGGCGTTATGCAAAAGCCCGCGAAACTCGTCGCGCAACGTGTCAAAGGAAGTGCCCTGCCCCTCCGTAAAAATGGGTTTCCAGTACGGCTGTATGCTCAGCCGGCCTTTGTCGAAGACCCCGAAATGACCGGGCGGCAGACGCAGAACATCGCGGTAGATTGTTCTGGGCGATGGAATCGCATGGAAATACAGGTAATCGAAAATGGCTTGCGGGTCGATGGCTGGAGCGCTATCAGCCAACTGATCTGCCCGTGGCGCGAACTCGATCTTGCCATCGGATACGCGATAACACAGGGTGCGTACGGCGAAGCGGTCGATTGCAAATACGATTCGGCCGTCAGGCATGGCCAGGGCAACTGAAAAATCGCCCACAACATCGGCCAGCCCCAGCCCCCCGTTGCGGCCGACAATCTGCTGCCAGGCGTCTGGGTTATCCAGGCCCGTATCGGCCAACAACCGGCCATTCGGCAGGCGTGGAGAACCGGAGAGGTGTATCAACTGGGGTGCGGCCATGGTGTTTTCCGAAATTTGGTTATTTTTCACGCGACAGACAGTGCGGCAAGTACGGTCAGGGTCTTGTCGAAGTCTGGAAGGCCCCGGGACTAAGCGGGCCGCCCCCTATGCTGCGTGTTGATCGTGGATGCGCGTATTCCTTGGTCGGGCGCAGATTGACGCCGGGCACTACCGGTGGTTCGACGCCCTTGTTCCGGAGAGCGGCATTTTCATTGAGTCGATAGTCTTCGCGCACTGCCTGGACAAACTGGTCCCAATCGATATTGAAATTGTTCCGAAAATCCCCAGGGCCGGCGCTCTCCAGCTTTCCCTTGCCAACGAGGAGATTGTTGACTGCGACCACAGTCTGCTGTCCAGGCTTCACGCGAAGGAAAATCCCGCCCTGCGGACGGTTGTCGACCAGCGTGTTATTGATCAAATAGAGCGCATTGTTCGGCCACCGATAACCCTCGGCGCCATAGGAGATCAGATGAGGATTCTCGGTCGTCGAATTCTGCTGGATAAGATTGCCAACAATGTATCCAATCCCGCCGCTCGGCAATTCGAGTTCATAGCTGGCCGTACCACCGACTTCGTCGGTCAGACGATTATAGAAAATATGGTTCTCGGCAGCCCTGCTCTTCAGCAGGTGCCCGACCCTGGCGTGATGAAAATAGCTGCCGATGACCGTCAGGCGGGCAATCGTGCCAACATAGAGATTGTGGCTTTGGCCGTCGCCATGGCCGTTGTTGCCGAATTCACTGTTGATGATTTCGAGGGTGGTGTCAGGATTTCCCCCGGTCAGGATGCCGTTTTCGTTATCGAGGAAACGGCAGTCACGAATGAACAGATTGCCTTTCTCCAGACGGATGCCGGCACCGTTCCGGTCATTGACCTTGGCGCCGATAAAATCGAAGCCCTCGACGCTGATGGCACCGCCCCTGAGTACCCAGATGGCTTTGCCTTCTGCCGACATGCCATCGGCAATCAGGCGAACCCTGCCGCCAACCGCCTTGATTTTCAGCTTTGCCTGCATCCAGACAGTGACATCCCGCAGGTAATCGCCAGCATCGACCTCTAGGGTATCCCCCGCTTGGGCAATCCGCGATGCTTCGGTAAGCGTCTTTACCTGACGTTGAGGTCCTACCTTGACGATTCGCTCGGCTTCTCTTGGTTCCGGTTCCCTTGCCTGCGCAGGCGCGGCACAAAATAGACCGACAAGGATGGTTAGCCACAGGACATGAATCAGGATGGTGCCAGCCGAGGTAAACCTCGCTGCGCCGATGCAAAGCCAGCCGAAGATAGGCCCGAGCGCTCCACCGGGAGAATCGGCGCAGGTCTTCATGAGGCTACGCGTTGTCCGCGGCCAGCAAGCGCTGGACACAATTAGTCAGCGTGCCAACAGTTTCAAAAATAGCGCCGTCAAGCTGGTCTTCCGGAAACTCGAAGCTGAGTTCTTCCTCCAGTGCCGCCACCAGCGAGACGATAGCCATCGAGTCAAGTTGAGGCAACGCACCGCGCAACTTGGTGTCGGCTGTGTAATCAAGCGCACGGCCTTTCAGGTTGAGTTCCCGGTCGAGAATTGTCAGGATCGTTTGTAGCGTGTTCATCGATGGCATTCCTTATGATTTACAGGTCGAGGGCGACCGACTCGGAGTAGAGGTAGTCGATATCGTCGCTAGTCAGCGTATCCGATTTGAATTGTTTGGTATTGAACCCGGTACGTATCTTGGCAATCCGCGGAACGGCCGGCAGCATTCGACGCTCGACATGCGTCGAAACCATGCCTCGCAGCAGGAAGTGCACTTTTATTGCGGCCAATCCCTGCAGAAAAATTCCACCGTCACTTACATAGAGAATCGAGGCAGAGGGCAGCCCCTTGAAGCTTCGGCGCTTATAGACAACATGACACCACTGTCCCGGCCGGCCAAGCAGAATCTGATTCAACCAGGGGAAGCCAGCATGATCCTGCCATTTCTTGGCCAGTTCTCCGGAGAAGTCTTGGTCAATGCGCGTGGGGTCAGTCTCGACTCGCCATCCAAAGCCGGGAATCGGCAGATTGGGAATGACTATCACAGCCTCGTCGAGCGGCTGGAACTTAAGGAACTGAAGCGCTCCCGCCACTACCTTGGTTGGTGAAAAATCGGTCAGGTGAATACCTTCCTGAGCCACCAGGCGCATGGCCAGTTGCATGCTGAATTTGCGGTAGTCGTCGAGCACGCACCAACTGGTGATATTGCAGAACCGCTCTATCCGGCCACGAATCAGGCGATCCGCATAGATCGCACCTATCCCTCCGACAACACACCCTTCGTCGCGCAACATATAGCCATAATTGGGTCGCTCTGCCGCCCAATTGGCGGAAAGGCCGTCAACCCAAGCCTGGCTACTACGCTTATAGCTCATGTGCTGAACGAGAAAATCGGCAAACTCCTGCAGATTTTCTTTGCAAATCGCTTCTATGCTTGGTTTCGCCATTGCCAACTTACATCCGCTGTAGCGGAGCATAACCATGCTCCACATGGAGGCCTTGCAGCCACTCGATTCCCCAGACAGCTACCTGCTCACGCCATTCACCGGACGAGAAGGTATGGTCTGCATAAGGCAGGTCATGTCGCTCGGTTCGGCGTGCGGCAAGTTGCTCCTTCCAGGCCGGCTCCCTTGCTACCAGATCATCGAATTCCTTGGGCACCAAATCCCGGCCACTCATGACCATCATGATTCTGCCGCGAAATTGTGTCAGCCCCTCCAGCATTCGCTCTGGCAGTGGCCGCCGATCCATCTGTTGCGGCGATACCCCCTTGCCCTTGTTTCCTCGTGCCTTCGCGATCATTTTGAAGGCAGATCGCACTGAGCCGAGGATATTGAATTTGAGGGTGAACACCTTAGTCCAGAATGAGCGCTCGGTCAGCCGATTAAGGTAGTAATGCTTGACCACCGCTCTAGCCTGACCTTCCTCGGTGCGCACCCAGGGATTGAGCATCACAACTCCAAGCACTCGCGGATCCTTGTGGGCATAAAACAGGGACGCCGAACAGGCGTTGCATTCCCCCCACAGAACAACCCCTTTCAAAGACGGACATTCCTGATAGAACTTGTCGATTGCCGCCTGAATATCGCCCTGGGCATCTTCATAGCCGACATACTCGCCGTAACTGTCGCCCATCCCACGAAAATCGAATCTGAATACCGGAAATCCCTGCGCCGCAAACTTTCGCGCCCAGAGTAATAACTGCCGATGGCCGCCGATACGATATTGAGGTCCGCCAGCAACCATGACGAGTACCCCCAATTCAGCGTTGCCTGGTGCGTGATGCAGCATGCCAACCAATGGGATGGCATTACTTTCGAAAACAATTGGTTTCTCGTTCATTTTTGGTGCCGCAACAACGATTGGACCCATTCGGTCGTTTTCTCAACGAGCTCTGGCGAAATGTAGCGGTCATAAAGCGCCCAGAAGGCTGGTGCGTCAAAAGCTGCTGAGTCGACATGCCTGCCTGCCTGTCGCCACCCATCGACCAGATTTTGGCTGATCGTTGAAATGGCAGGTTCTTCGCCTGTCCCTTTTTCAAACCAGGCAACAGATACTGACTCAGACGGGATCAGATCGATCAATTTCAAGGCGTCGATACTGTGTGCCAGTTCGGGCGCAATTTCGTAGCCGGCTACTTCTATGCTCTGGCCAGTTGCCAGTTGCGCCCGCATCCCCCCAGTCGTCTCCTTGGGAATATCGGTTCTGTCCATGTTGGCTGCTATGCGCATGCGCATGAATTGAGTGAGATAGTGCTTCCCGTCGGCGACTGGTTGCCAGGCGACTACCGCACGCACGTCCGGAACACTCCGCATAGCCTCAAGAGCCAGAGGAACTCCCAATCGAATACCCAAGAGCGCCGAGCAACCACCATGCTTGGACGCGTTGAGCCATTCGACACACTGTCGAATGTTATCAATCCAGATATCCCAGCGTGCCTCGCCATACTCACCGTCGCTCTCGCCGGTACCGAACAAGTCGAAGACCAGTGTTCCAACCCCTGCTTTTGCGAGTGCCTGCGCCTGAATGGTCACCATGCTGCGGCAACGATTCATCTCTTCATTGAAGGCTGGAACGATGAGCACATTGCCCCGGTGCTCTATCTCGCCAATCGGCTCGTGGTAGACACAAAACAGACGCCCATTGCCACAGGAGAGAAAGAACGGCCTCGGTATCGACGAAACGCTTCCCAACAAAATCACACCCCCCGGATTTGGCCAATCAAAGCATGCCCTTCTTGCGAAGTACGAACTCTGCCATCCGGGTAAGCGACCCCAGGTTGTCGACATTGATTTCCTCTTGGGAGAGAGGAATCTCGTAGGTCTTTTCATACCACGCGATCAGTTCCAACAAGCCCGTGGAGTCAATAAGGCCGGTCGCAGGGATAATGTCATCGAGTGCCAGTTCCGAGGCATCATCCCCGGTCTGCGCAGCTATCTCAACGATCTTTGCCTTGATTTCAGCCTCTATGGTTTCTTTGTTCAATGACATTTTGTCCGGTTTCCGTACGTTAATCTTTGTTTGGCTGCGCCAGCTTTTTTAGCGCAGCGACGACTTGCCCACCATTCAACACGCGGTGGTCATAGCTGGCACCGAGCACCCCTCGCCCGCCTTGACCTGCTGCATGGGCGACCATCAGTGCGGTATGCGGCGGAAGTATCGGGATGTGTCGCGTCACCTTCCAGCGTTCCATGCTCGAAAACCCTATGGTGGCCCCGGAGGCTTCGGACTCGCGCAGATTGTGCCCGGCAGCCCGACGCAATACGTCACCCAGCGAATTCACAAAACCCAATTGATCCAGTTGCTGTGCATTGCGCACCACAGCCAGATACAAGGACTCTCCTGCTTGGATTGTGAACCCAAGATTGACATTGTCATACTCAAATCGCTTGTTACCAATAAACGTTGCGTTAAGTCGAGGTACCTCCGTCGCAATCTCGACCAACCTTGATGCCATCAGAGGCAATAAAGGGGGCATGAGCAAGCCCTTTTCTTCCTGAAAGCGCTTGGCATATTCCGCCCAAAGCGCCAGATCGTAGTCGATCTCGATATAGCCGGGCACCGCAAAATCGCGGTGCCAAGCCACTGTTGCAGCCATGCCTTTCTCTTCCCGTGTGAGATCGACAGGCGATCCTGCAATCTCCGGCTCGGCTTCGGCGAGGGTATGCGCAGCCGCGACCTTGTCAGCCTTTTTATGGCCAACCAATCCTTGCTGGGAAAGATAGCGTTCCACCGCTTCCACGGTGATCCGACCGTCAATTGGTGGAATTTTCTCGGCCTGCACGCCATGCTGAACAAGCATGATTTTCGCCTTAGCCGTGATTTGTGAGACTTGGGATCCCGTGCTTCCAACAGTTTCAGAGCTGATTTCTGGAATAGGCTCGTCTGCAGTTTCACCCAGCCAAAGCATGACACTGCCAACCTTTACGATTTCCTCGGGTTTTCCGACGAAACCAAGTATGTAACCGGTGACTGGCGCCGTGACGTCAAGTACGGCCTTGTCAGTTTCAACCTGTCCGACGATCTGTTCCGCCATAACCTGGGCACCAACGGCCACATCAAAAGCAAGAATCTTTACTTCGTCGTCGTTGTTATTAATGCGTGGTACGTGTATTGGGGTCGCCATCTATCAATTTCCGATCACTACAGAATGTCCATCACGGCCGCAACAATTGCGTCCTCGTCTGGAAGTTGCATACTTTCCATGCTACGGGCTGAGGCGATTGGCACCTGCGCCGTACCCAGCCGCGCTACTTTTCCCTGATATCCGTTTTCAGCAAGCATGGCGAGGATTTCTGCACTAAAGCCAAAATGGTGGTGCGCCTCTTCAACCACTAGAATTCGCGGCCGATGCAGCAAAGCATTCATCAACGAAAAGCGTGGCAAGGGAGCCAGCAGTGCCGGCGCCACAATTTCCACAGATAGCTCCTCGCTTTGCTCAAGGATGCGCGCAGCTTTTTCGGCAATGGGCAACATGCCGCCATACGACAAAAGGGTGATGTCGGGGTCGACGCTACCGCTTCTTAGCGTTGGGAAAAGTTCAGCCCCAATGTCGTCCGGCTCACAGGGAATCGCTTGGTATTCCGCAGGATCAGGCTTTTCGCCGTATAACAACTTGTGCTCGAGAAACAGGGTCGGATTCGGCCATCGAGTTGTCGCATCGATAAGAAGTTGACCGAGGCTGTGCCGATGGCTACCGAATACAACGGTCAACCCCGGAACTGACACAAATATGTTCTCCAGGCTTTGACTGTGCGTCGGACCATACCCTCGCCGTCCGCCACAGGGCGCTCGAATGACGATAGGGACAGTCGAATCTGCGAACATACCCGGGAACTTGACCGCATGGTTATAGATCTGATCCATGCAGAGTGTCAGGAAATCGGCAAACATGATCTCGACAATTGGCTTTTTCCCGGCCATGGCCAACCCAATCCCGGCGCCGGTAATGCCCGCTTCACTAATCGGCGTTGAAATCACCCTGCCTTTGAATTTCTCTGACAAGCCCGCTGTCACCTTGAATGCGCCACCATACGGGTCGTGTAAATCCTCACCAAGAAGGATCACATCGGCATCGTGTTCAAGAAGCTTGTGCAGCGCATCATTAAGGGCTGCTCTAATGTTAGGGACCGCAGATGCTGCCGCAGGGAACTCAATATCCAGCACAGGCTTGAAAACGTGCTCCGGCACGGGATCAAAACCGGATGGTGCGGAGCGTACTGCAGCTCGCTCAACTTCACTTAGGAACGTCTTGCAAGCCGCTTTTATTTCCTCAACCTGCTTTGTGGGAAGTTTTGACTCCAAGGCCAGCAGCGGATCTTTGTTTGTAAGATTTACGAGCTCAGCCGGGTCCCGTAAATCGTCACCCTTACTGTGCGGTCCGAGGCGACCGGTGTCGATGACTAACATGCCCGGACGCCGCGCCTTCCGAAACTCCGACACCACATTTTCAACCTGCATTGAAAAATCGTCGTCCCGGTCGCTCAGTCGCCATGTCGACAGTCCGAATGCCTTGCCGCGCAAAACGATGTCGCCCCCTATCGTATCTCGCGTGTAGGTGGTTTGAGCAATGCCGTTGTGCTCGACAACGAAGAGCACCGGGGCATTCCAGATCGAGGCTAAATTCATGCTCTCGTAAAGCAGCCCTTCACCAAGTGTTCCATCGCCGATGACGACAGCAACGACCCCTTCACTTCCATTCGCCTTCAAGGCAGCAGCCAAACCCACGCCTATCCCGGTCATGCCAGCCTGCACACCGTTGCTGTGAAAGTTGCGATAGGCAAGGTGCTGACTACCACCGTAGCCGCCACAAACACCATCCTCACGCCCCATGATTTCTGCAACCAATCCGACAAAATTGCCGGAGTACGTCAGAAAATGGCCGTGATTTCTGTGATTCGATAGCACATAGTCATCAGGATGACCGAGTGCTCGCACAACAGACATCTGGCATAGCTCCTGGCCCAAACAGGTATGAGTGGTCCCTGAGACCAAGCCCCGCCCAAACAGGTCTAGTATCAGCTTCTCCGTTTGACGGATCAAATGGCCATATGCGAACAACTCACTGGGTGTAGTTCCGATGCGTGGCTTACCAAATGCATCGACCGCAAAAATCGGGGGAATCTCCATCGACCAATCCAAAATCTGCCGCACGAAGCAGCGTTGCAACAACTGGTACAGAACAGAAGCACTGACGAACTGTGGTCCAATTCAGTCCACTAACAACCCAGTTTTCAATCCCACGAACTGGGTCAACGAACCTACCGTAGAAAACACTGCGCTATCGATTTCATCATCATCTATGACACACCGAAACCGCTCTTCAATAGCTGCAATGAGAGCAATTACCGCCATGGAGTCCAATTCAGGAACCGATCCAAGAAGCATTGTATTTTCATTAAAGGCCAGCGCACGCCCCCCCAAGTGAAGGACATCGTCGAGCAATATCTTTACATCCCGCTTAAAATCCACCGTCATCGCCTCGCTTTTTCAACCTTTTGACTTTATCAAAGCCTCTATATTTAGCGGTGTGAGATACTTCACAGGACGTTGGCCTATGTACACGTCATCGTATAGCAAACCAGAAGTTTACCACTTGATTCGCACAACCTCATGACTGATTCGACCCTACTCCACGAACTGATCCTTCGCTCGGCCAATCGCACCCCAGATTCTCCTGCTCTAACCTACGGCAAGGTTACACTGAGCTATGCCGAATTGCAGAACGCCGTCGCGGGGTTCGCTTCTGGCCTAATGTCACTTGACCTCCAGCGCGGAGAAAGAGTCGCAATCTACTTAGAAAAGCGATTTGAGACAGTCGTTTCCAGCTTTGGTGCACCCGCAGCAGGTGGCGTGTTTGTGCCAATCAATCCGTTGCTCAAGGCAGAACAGGTCGGCTACATATTACGTGACTGCAATGTTCGAGTACTCGTAACCTCACCCGAACGCCTCGAGCTGCTGCAAGAGGCCCTGCTAGGGTGCATTGACCTTCGGCACATCGTTCTCACAGACTCAAGCGGCACCAATGCATCCGATGGCCCGCAAAACATCTGCAGCTGGGACGGCATCCTCAGGAACCCCTCAGTTGCTGGACATCGTGTTGTAGACACCGATATGGTAGGGATTCTCTATACGTCAGGCAGTACTGGCAAGCCGAAAGGCGTTGTACTCTCTCATCGCAACATGGTAGCTGGTGCCAAGAGCGTAGCCAACTATCTGGAAAACGGACCTGAAGACACCCTCCTGGCCGCCCTGCCTCTTTCATTTGATGCCGGCTTCAGTCAGTTGACCACTTCATTTCATGTTGGGGCCCGTGCCGTACTCTTGAATTATTTGCTGCCACGCGACGTACTCAGGGCATTGGAGCGCGAAAGGGTGACAGGCCTGACCGCGGTGCCGCCGCTCTACATCCAGCTCACGCAACTTGAGTGGCCGGAAACAATCACCGAACATCTGCGTTACTTTGCCAACACCGGGGGAAGAATGCCGCGCGAAACGCTGAGTGCGCTGCGCAAGCGCTTGCCAAAGTCCAAACCCTTCCTCATGTACGGTTTGACCGAAGCATTTCGTTCAACATACCTCCCCCCTGAAGAGGTAGACCGAAGACCTGACTCAATCGGCAAAGCGATTCCGAATGCCGAAATTCTCGTGCTCAGAGAAGACGGAACGCCCTGCGTGCCAAATGAACCCGGAGAATTGGTTCACCGCGGCGCTCTGGTAGGTATGTGCTACTGGAATGACCCGGAAAAAACTGCAGAGCGGTATAAGCCACTTCCAGCACACGTTCCCGGCCGGGAAACAGGTTTGGTATTGCCGGAAATTGCGGTTTTCTCGGGTGATACGGTGCGTATGGATGACGAAGGATTCCTCTACTTCATCGGACGTCGCGACGAAATGATGAAAACATCGGGCTATCGCGTCAGCCCGACCGAAGTCGAGGAGATTCTCTACGCGACAAAACTGGTTGGTGAATGTGTCGCCTTTGGGGTTGATGACGATCGTTTGGGGCAGGCAATTCAAGTAATTGTCACTCCGCCAACTGGCGTCACAGTTGATGTTGCCACCCTCCTAAGCGAGTGTCGTGCTCGAATGCCCGCCTATATGGTACCGGCTGGAATTGAAATCAGGGAAGGCACACTGCCTCGCAACCCAAATGGGAAAATTGACAGAAAGACGCTGTCGACCACATGGCTCGAACTGAAAAATCAATAACTGACATCGTTCTCCTGAACACGACAATGAGCATGCCCCTTCCCTCGGTCCCAACTCACCAGACGATGACACAATTCGCAGTGGCCGATGGTCAATTGATCATTGGCGGCATGCCCCTTAACCGATTGGCCGCTCGTGTTGGACAGACTCCGTTCTATGCCTACGACCGTTGTCTGTTGAAATCGCGCCTTGCCAAATTAAGGGCTGCACTCCCTGGCAACATCAAGCTTCACTTTGCCATGAAAGCCAATCCAATGCCCGCAGTAGTAGGCCTGATGGCGAGCTTGGTCGACGGAATCGATGTGGCTTCTGCAGGAGAACTGAAGGTAGCGCTCGATACGTGCGCTGATCCTCACGAAATAAGCTTTGCAGGCCCCGGGAAAAGAGGTGTTGAACTACGACAGGCGGTTGCGGCTGGTGTCCTGATAAATATTGAATCATTTCGCGAAGTCGATCTTCTGTCCGAGATATCATCCGAAGTCAGCCTACCTGCCCGGGTAGCCGTCCGCGTCAATCCGGATTTCGAACTAAAGGGCTCCGGCATGAAAATGGGCGGCGGCCCCAAGCAATTTGGCGTCGACGCGGAGTTGGTTCCGGCACTACTGGACCTCATCGGCAAGAAAAATTTGGCCTTCGAAGGATTTCACCTGTTTGCAGGCTCGCAAAATCTCAAAGCAGATTCGATTTGCGAGGCACAACAGAAATCCTACGAACTCGCTCTCAGCTTATCGCGTTATTCGCCGACGCCAGTTCGTTTCCTAAATCTCGGTGGCGGATTCGGCATTCCCTATTTCCCGGGCGAGCGACAACTGGATCTTGACCCGATTGCAAACAACCTTAGGCAACTGGCTGACCGCGCCAAGCAGGACTTTCCAGAAGCCTCGCTGATCATTGAACTCGGTCGGTATCTTGTCGGTGAAGCGGGAATCTACGTAACCAGAATTGTCGACCGCAAGGTATCTCGCGGACAGGTGTTTCTTGTTGTTGATGGCGGCTTAAACCACCATCTCTCAGCATCAGGTAATTTTGGGCAAGTCATCCGCAAGAATTACCCGGTTGCGATAGGTAACAAAATGGGCTGCACGACGCTTGAGTGCGTAACAGTTGTCGGTCCGTTGTGCACTCCCCTAGATACGCTTGCCGACAAAATGATGCTCGCAACAGCAGCTCCCGGTGACTTGGTGGTGGTGTTCCAGTCCGGTGCGTACGGCGCTAGCGCTAGCCCCCAGCGCTTTCTTGGCCACCCCGATGTCATCGAGGTCCTGGTATAGGGGGAAATGCCCAAACCACTCGGGCAAACACTTCTCCATAGAATATAGCGCCTTTAATCGCCTCGATCCTATCGCGCTCCAGGTGCTGCCGTAGAAATCTATGCCATTGGTAATAAGGCGCTCGGGCCTGCAATTCGTTACAATAGGGATGATGCATTTTGGCTAAATTGCCAGTATGACTCGTCGCGAAATCACCGATCTATAGAAAATTCAGCGCTGCGCAACAACAAAGTTGCCAACACATTTGTCAGCTCCTTACATTTTCACTAGTAATGACATTTTCAAAATCCCACAATTGCACCGGCCACCCCAAGCCCACAACATTGATTCGTAGTCAGTGTGAAATAGTGCACAAGCAACATATGCCGATGTGAATAATGTACACATTGTGTACTTGGCCAAACCATGCCTTTGACGTTCAGCGAGCAAGTCGTGGCGCACTTGGCAACGAAAGTAATTGGGGGAAAATGGTATTGCCTTTGCCCGCCTCAATCATCAGCATCAATATCCGGATGGAGCAAGAGCATCATGATCAGGCTGTTTAATCACTGGTTCACTTGGCGTAGCGTTGCCGGGATGCTTTTCGACTTTTCTTTTCTTATTGTCAGCCTGATTATTGCACTGATGTGGATCAACAGTGGCTTGCCAATCAACCTGCAACAGGTCGTTCTTTACGCAGTCCTATTTGCAGCTGCAATGCTCTCCATTAACGCGCTACTTGGCCTTTACCAGCGGACTGCTAACCGCTTGACAACGGAGACAAGGGCCCGCGCTGTGCTATCAATCTATCTGGCCATCCCGGTTGCGTATACAATTTATGCCTTACTTCCGATTGCAGCGGTGAATCGCGACTTGATCCACCTCTCTGCTATGTCCGCCGTATTCGGAATGCTTGTTACACGCGTTGGTGCGACACACGCTCCCACGGCAAAACTATTGCAGCGCCGAATCCTGGTTTTCGGAACGGGATATCAGGCAGCAGCCGTGAAGCGTGCATTGGAACATTCGGACCCATCGGCAGAGATCATTGGATTCTTCCCCGGAATAAACGAGGATCAGCCACAAGTCCAACCAAACATGATCCTTAGCCGCGAACGGTCATTGACGGACACTGCTCGCAACTTGAATGCAGACGAGATCGTTGTAGCGCTCAGCGAACGCCGCGGAGGGTCTATGCCGCTCCGCGAACTCCTTGACTGCAAATTGCAAGGAATCAGGGTACTCGACCTGGCCAGCCACTTTGAACAAACGTTGGGCCAGATACGACTCGATTCTCTATACGCTGGGTGGCTTATTTTTGGCGATGGATTCCGCCAAGGAACATTTCGAACGGTAGTTAAGCGCCTCTTTGACATTGTCTGTGCGAGCATCCTGATCATTTTGGCCCTACCTGTAATGGCAATCGCAGCACTCCTGATTGTCGTTGAAGATGGATTTCCGCTTCTTTACCGGCAGGAGCGCGTTGGATTAAATGGCCGTCTATTCAATGTCATCAAATTCCGCAGCATGCGACGCGACGCAGAAAAAGATGGAAAACCGATTTGGGCGCAGGCGCAGGACAATCGTGCCACTCGTGTCGGTCAGGTCATCCGCAAGCTTCGCGTGGACGAACTTCCACAACTGTTCAGCGTACTAAAAGGCGACATGAGTCTGGTAGGCCCCCGTCCGGAACGCCCGTTTTTTGTAGACCAATTGACCAAGGAAATCCCCTTCTACGCGGTTAGACACAGCGTCAAGCCGGGAGTAACCGGATGGGCTCAGGTTCGCTATCACTATGGTGCTACGGTGGAAGATTCCGCCGAAAAGCTTCAGTATGACCTTTATTACGTAAAGAACCATTCCCTGTTTCTTGACATTGTGGTTTTGTTTGAGACGGTCGGTGTTGTGTTAACCGGCAAGGGCGCCCATTAACTTCATACAAATCCACGTTGATCTGTGGATTGAGAAGCCCATCGCATGGATGTGACAAACGCTACGATCATTGCCTGGAGCTTCGGGCTTGCGGCATTGGGTTATCTGTCGCTACTGGTCTACCTCATATCGTTCGGTAGCGATTGGCGCTCAAGTGTGAATGCCAGAAGAATAGTAATTGCAACAACACTCTCAACCCTTTGGGCATTGATTGCATTACTTGCACTGCAAAACAGCCACCCACTAGCATTTGTGACGGCAGCATTGTTTGATGTAGCCCGATATGGAGCGTGGTATGCGTTCCTGCTGTCTGTTCTTTACCCTCGTAATAGCGAAAGCATTACAAAATCAGTAGGTGCCGCATGGTTTCCGGCTGCCTGTTGGACGCTGGTTTCGTGTGGTGTGCTGATCCAATTCGCGCTCAGTGCAGGCTGGATTTCACCTCAGGATTGGTTGCGTATGCTGATCCTCCATGGATTGGCGGAAGCCGTATTTGGCTTGATTCTGGTTGAACAACTATTTCGTTCTGTCGCCGAAGACTCACGCTGGAACGTCAAACCGCTGTGTTTGGCATTGCTCGTTCAATTCGTTTTTGACGTCTATTTGTTTTCCGATGCGATGATGTTCAGCCGCATCGACGGCGATGCGCTAAGCGTTCGCGGATTCGTACATGCGATGACCATTCCATTGCTGATGCTCACTACGGAGCGTAGCAAGGACTGGACCTCAAAAATTCGCCTCTCCCAAAAAGCCGCATTTCATTCCGTCACCCTACTGTTTTCGGGAATATACCTGTTGTTTATGGCAGGGATTGGCTACTACGTTCGCTATTTCGGCGGTGAATGGGGACGTGCGATTCAATTGGCACTTGTCTTTGCGGCAATACTTGTCTTGGGGATTCTGCTGATTTCCGGATCGATGCGCGCGAAAATGAAAGTATTGGTTGGCAAGCATTTCTTCCATTACCGCTACGATTATCGCGAGGAATGGCTTCGCTTTACGCAAACGCTTACCACTCAGGACTCCCCTCAGTCTATGGGACAACAAGTCATTCGCGGACTTGCAAATATGGTCGAGAGTCCAGCCGGCATCCTGTGGCTACGAGAAGGAGGCCAGGAGGCCTATCGACAAAGCGCTCGCTGGAATCTTCCCGAGTGCGTTGCCGAAGAGTCCAATAATTCCCCGATGTGCCGTTTTCTACTCACCAGTGGTTGGGTAATCAATCTTGAGGAATATCGTTGTTTTCCTGCTCGCTATAACGGATTTGAGTTACCGAGCTGGCTTTCTGAACTTCCGAATGCCTGGCTCATCGTTCCACTAATGGCGGGGACCGATATGCATGGATTTGTCATTCTCTCGAGTTCTAGAACGCCGCTCAATGTCAATTGGGAAGTCAATGACCTTCTCAGGACCGCTGGATGCCAGGCAGCAAGTTTTCTGGCCAAGATGCAGGCAACAGAAGCTCTACTGGAAGTTCGAAAATTTGATGCGTTCAACAAGATGTCTGCTTTTGTTGTCCACGACCTAAAAAATATCGTTACGCAATTGTCGTTGATGCTAAAAAATGCCGAACGCCATCACAAAAATCCTGAATTTCAGCAAGATATGCTGATGACTGTAGACCATGCCGTAGAAAGAATGCGGCAACTCGTGATGCAACTACGTGAGGGAGCGCCTCCTCCTGGTGGAGTCTGCGGCGTAAATCTGGCAGATGTTGTCCAGCGCATACAAAAGGACAAAATGTCCCAGGGCAGATCGATAGATATCAACATTCAGGAACGATTGGTTGCGCGTGGTCATGATGAGCGCCTAGAAAGAGTCATTGGCCATCTTGTACAAAATGCACTTGATGCATCGCCGGTAGATGGCAAAGTGTGGATTTCTGTTGAACGTCAGAACGATAAGGCTGCAATTGAAGTTGGCGACACTGGGCACGGAATGACCAAGGAATTTGTCAGGGATAGACTGTTCAAGCCTTTTCAAAGCACGAAGGATTCTGGCATGGGCATCGGTGCCTACGAAAGCGCACAATACGTCCGTGAATTGGGAGGAGAAATGATTGTCGACAGCGAGCCCGGCGTAGGAACTCGCATGGTCATAACACTTCCCTTGTTTGTAATCAGCACTGAATCCGACCTTAGAGAACGGGAAGCAGCATGAGCAACGAAAAGAGCCGCACCCTCCTTGTGGTAGAGGATGACTTGGCATTGCAAAAACAGCTTCGTTGGTCGTTTGATCAATACGAGACTTTAACTGCAGCGGATCGCGAAAGCGCGTTGGCTCAAATTCATCGTCACACGCCTGCCGTCGTAACAATGGATTTGGGATTACCTCCAGATGCAGATTCCGTTTCCGAAGGATTCCGTCTGCTCGAGCAGATACTCGCCACTGCCCCTGACACCAAGGTTGTTGTTCTGACCGGGCAAAACGACCGTGCCAATGCATTGCGAGCCATAGCTCTTGGCGCCTACGATTTCTTTGCAAAACCCTTCGAACCGGAAATGCTGGCCTTAACCATAGATCGTGCGTTTCGTCTGCATGAATTGCAACTGGAAAATCATCGCCTGCTCGCGGCGCAACACCCTGACAGCCTGGCAGGCCTATTGACGCGAGATGCGGGCATGCAAAAAATCTGCCGCACCATCGAAAAAGTAGCAAACAGCAACGCCACGGTACTCCTGCTTGGAGAAAGCGGCACAGGAAAAGAAGTACTTGCTCGAGGATTGCATGAATCCTCTCAGCGCTCGAAGGAGCGATTCGTCGCAATAAACTGCGCAGCGATTCCGGAGAACCTGCTTGAAAGCGAGCTCTTCGGGTATGAGAAAGGTGCCTTTACAGGCGCAGCAAAGACAACACCAGGAAAAATCGAAACAGCACACGGCGGTACGCTTATGCTGGACGAAATTGGTGACTTGCCCTCGGCCTTACAGGCCAAGTTATTGAGATTTCTTCAGGAACGCGTCATAGAACGCTTGGGCGGCCGGCAGGAAATTCCAGTTGACGTACGAATCGTCTGTGCGACACATCAGGATTTGAAAACACAGATCAGTGATGGTCGATTCCGCGAAGACCTTTTTTACCGCCTTGCAGAAATTGTAATACCTATCCCGCCACTTCGTGAGCGTACTGGCGATGCTGCTTTGTTAGCCCACGCTTTTGTTCGCAAGTTCTCGAACGAACAGAAGCGGGGCAGCATGACTCTGACCGAAGACGCAGTCCGCGCCTTGGAGACACATCGATGGCCAGGAAATGTTCGTGAACTGGAGAACTGCATCAAGCGCTCGGTCATCATGGCAGATGGCAACCGTATTACACGTGAAGACATTGGGTTGGAAATCGCCGACACAAATACCATCGAATACATCGATTTGCGAAAGGTCAGGGATGATGCCGAACGTCAGGCGATTGTGACAGCCCTGGGCCGGACAAACGGAAATCTGCTGAGGACCTCGGAAATACTGGGTATCAGTCGCCCTACTCTATACGATTTAATGCATCGCCTCGGATTGAAATAGTTCCTTTCTTGTAAAGAGAAAAAAATGAAAATATCAAATTCGGTTGTATCCAAGTCCGCCTCGACCCTCCTGTTTGCTTTGATTCTGGCGGCCTGCGGAGGGGATTCACCTGAAAGCCTAATAGCTTCCAGCAAAGAGTATTTAGCCAAGAGTGACAGCAAAGCCGCTGTTATTCAGTTAAAGAATGCCTTGCAGCAAAATCCGAATCTTGCAGAAGCGCGTTTTTTGCTCGGCACTGCACTACTGGAGGGCGGAGATATCGCTGGCGCTGAGCTTGAACTACGCAAAGCCCTAGAGCTGAAATACCCACCTGATGCAGTTGTTCCCCTGCTCGCTAACGTAATGCTTGCAAAAGGGCAGGCTAAGAAATTGATTGACGAGTTTGGCGGCACGACTCTTTCACCTGGAGAACCTCTGGCCGCATTGAATACCATTCTAAGCGCAGCCTACGCTTCGCTGGGGCGGCTGGATGTTGCCAAACAGCACCTTGATGCAGCTCTCACAACGAAACCAGACTATGCCCCCGCACAACTGGCCGACATTCGTCAAAGGCTAGCCGCTCGTGATCTTGCAAGTGCCCGCTCAAAGATTGATGCTTTGCTGTCGCAAAACCCGGCCAATCCAGATGCCTTATTGATGAAGGGTGGCCTGCTGGCATCAGAAGGCGACCTTGACAGTGCGCTGGTTCAATATCAAAAAGCAATTGAGGCGAAACCGACACACATTCCCGCCTACACTGCAGTAATTTCTTTGCTGATAAAAACTAACAAACCGGACGAGGCGAAGAAAAATCTCGATGCACTTAAGAAAATTGCCCCCAAGAATGCGCAATCTTATTTCCTCGACGCACAGCTGAATTATCATCTAAAGGACTACAAAACCGCTCGCGAATCAGCCCAGCAACTGCTCCGGATCTCGCCAAACAGCCCTGATAGTCTGCAAATTGCCGGGGCAATCGAATATCAGCTACGGTCCTATCTGCAAGCTGAAACTTATCTGGCCAAAGCACTCCAGTCCGCTCCCCAATTGCCGCTGGCAAGACGCCTTTTGGTTGCCAGTCAACTACGGGCCGGAAACGCCGCAAAAGCAATCGATAGCCTTCAGCCTGCCATGGAGCGCATTGACCAAGACCCTGCTCTGCTATCGCTTGCTGGCGAAGCCTATCTCCAACATGGAGAACCAAACAAAGCGGCGGAATATTTTGCGAAGGCGAGCAAACTGGAGCCGGAAAACGTTTCGAAAAAAACCTCACTCGCGCTAGCTCAAATTGCTCAAGGAAATACCGATGGCGCATATCAAGAACTTGAAAAGATATCGCTGTCAGATAAAGGGATCACGGCAGATCTAGCACTTGTTGCCGCCTACTTGAAAGACAACCAAATCGAGAAAGCCCTGAAAGCGATCGACGGACTTGAGAAGAAACAACCTGACAATCCTGCATCGCATAATTTGCGTGCTCGTGCCCTCCTGGCAAAGAAGGATATTCCTGGGGCCCGGCAAAGCTTCGAAAAAGCATTGTCATTAAATCCAGCTTTTTTCCCAGCAGTTGCTGGATTGGCTAATTTAGATATTCTCGACAAAAAGCCGGAGGTCGCGCGCAAGCGATTCGAAGCGGTGTTATCGGCCGATCCAAAAAATATGCAAGCATTGCTTGCCATTGCTGAACTGAGAGCAGCTGACGGAGCGACTACTGATGAGGTCTCATCGCTCGTCGGAAAGGCGGTCAGTACAAATCCGACCGAAATCACCCCTCGACTTGCATTGATTCAATACCTTTTGAAGAATAAGGATTTCAAGAAGGCGCTATCGGCTGCCAATGAAGCAGCTTCCGCCATTCCTGACAAACCCGAAATTCTCGACGCACTCGGAAGAACCCAACAATTATCTGGTGATCTTAATCAAGCCTCCATAACTTATGGAAAGCTCGCCTCTCTTCAGCCGGCTTCACCCATGCCCCTTCTGAGACTGGCCGAGATTCAGTTCAACAACAAGAACCCTGACGAAGGCACCAAGAGCCTGAAAAGAGCCCTTGATATCAAACCAGATCTTCTGGAGGCCCAACGTGCATTGATACAACTGGCAATGGATAACAAAGCCCCTCGCGCGGCGCTGGATATTGCAAAGACCATCCAGAAACAACGCCCCAAGGAAGCGGTGGGTTATCTATTCGAAGGAAACATACACGCTTCAGCCAAAGCATGGCCAGAAGCTATGAGCGCATTTCGTCAGGGATTGAAACAGATCGAAAATTCAGAACTTGCGATCAAACTTCACGGTGCATTCTTGGCATCTGGAAATACTGCAGAAGCAGACAAACATGCGAACAACTGGCTAAAAGACCACCCCAAAGACGTTGCTTTCCGTATGTACCTAGGTGATTTGTCCGCAGCAAGGCAAGACTACACTCAAGCCGTCGCCCACTACCAGACTGCTCTGAATCAGCAGCCAAATCATCCATTGATACTAAACAATTTGGCTTGGATTTCCGGAAAAACCGGAGGTTCAAAGGCAATTGAATATGCTGAAAAAGCAAACCAACTTGCCCCGAATCAACCCGCCTTCATGGACACCCATGCAATGCTGCTGGCAAAGAAAGGCGAATCCGACAAGGCTATCGAATTACTTAGAAAGGCCATGGCAATCTCTCCTCAGGCAGCGTCAATTCAACTGAATCTCGCAAAGGTTTTGATTGCTGCCGGGAAGAAGGATGAAGCACGAAAAGAGCTCGAAGCAGTGGCAAAACTGGGTGAAAAATTCCCGGCTCAATCTGAGGTCAGCCAGCTACTTAAAGCCCTATAACCATCTCTTTGTAAATTAAGCGCAGGAACTAAAATGACAACTATTGCAGTAGTAGGTTTGGGATACGTCGGGTTGCCCCTTGCTGTCGAATTTGGCAAGAAATTTCGGACGATTGGACTTGATCTTTCTCCAGAAAAAATCGCTTGTTACAAGCGACACTATGACCCAACCGGCGAGGTTAGTTCAGAAGATCTCAAAGCAGCGCTCTATCTAGAAGTTGGCACCGACCCAAGTGCGCTAAGACAAGCTGACTTCGTCATTGTCGCCGTACCGACGCCGGTCGATGACGCTCGGCAACCCGACTTTTCGCCACTTGTCGGTTCGTCTACTTCCGTTGGGCGAAATCTTAAGCAGGGTGCGATCATTGTTTTTGAGTCCACCGTTTACCCAGGTGCAACCGAAGAAATCTGTATTCCGATCATTGAGAAGGAATCTGGAAAACGCTGGAAACAGGACTTTTTCGTAGGATACTCACCAGAACGCATCAATCCTGGAGACAAGGAGCGTACTGTCACGAAAATTGTCAAGGTTGTCTCAGGTGATACGCCAGAGACACTGGCAAAAGTCCAGGAAATCTACGGTAGTGTGATCACTGCTGGTGTATACCCGGCATCGTCGATCAAGGTCGCCGAAGCAGCAAAAGTCATAGAAAACACCCAGCGGGATTTGAATATCGCGTTGATGAACGAATTGGCGATTATTTTCGATCGAATGGACATCAATACTCTCGAGGTTCTTCAAGCAGCTGGGACCAAGTGGAATTTCTTACCCTTCCGCCCTGGTCTAGTTGGAGGTCACTGCATTGGTGTCGACCCCTATTACCTTACCCACAAGGCGCAGAAACTGGGCTACCACCCGGAAGTCATTCTGGCGGGGCGCAGAATTAACGATGGCATGGGCAAATTCGTCGCCGAGAAAACCATCAAGCAGATGGTTAAAAATGGCCATCCAGTCAAAGATATGCCGATCATTGTGCTGGGACTGACATTCAAGGAAGACTGCCCGGACTTGCGCAACTCGCGAGTAATTGACGTCATCCAGGAACTGGAATCTTACGGAGCCAAGGTGCTTGTCCATGACCCGGTTGCTGAAGCTAAGGAGGCGCATCACGAGTATGGTGTCGATCTCGTTGCCTGGGAAGATCTTCCGAAAGCGGCAGCAATCGTCCTGGCTGTAGGCCACCGCGAGTACAAATCGAAGGCGACAGGCGAAATATTGTCTAAACTGGAAAAGAATGGCGTGATCTCGGATGTGAAGAGCATGCTAAATCCGGCTGACTTCAACGGTACCGGCATTTCCCTTTGGCGACTGTAAGAGAACCGTGATGCGCTCAACTTCGAAGATTCTTCTTCCCACGATCTTGGCGTCGAGCGCATTGTTTGCGTTATCTGGATCATCCGCCTGGGCCATAGACAAGGAGGCCTCTCGGGAACGTGCAACCATCCTCAGGATCGACGGGAGGAATCATGAACATGGCGAGAATGGGTCCCCACGCAATCCAGAAAAAGCCTTTGAGATGTATTGCGAAGCTGCTCGCCTGGGCGACGTAGAAGCTCAATATAACCTTGGATGGATGCTCGCCAATGGGCGAGGTATTCCAAGGGACGACGCTACTGCCTCATATTTTTTTGCCTTGGCTGCGAAGCAAGGAGATAGCCACGCAGCAAGAATGCTGGCACGTTTGGGCGATCCTGTAGCAAAGCCGCCGAGTTGCATGTCATCTCCTGTCGACGAGGATGATTTAGCATTGCAGATACCACCTGACCAGCAGAAAATATTCGATCTGGTCAGCAAACTGGCGCCTGATTATGGCATCTCCCCCCGGCTTGCCATGGCGATAATACGCACGGAATCAAATTTCAATCCTTCTGCCGTTTCCCCTAAAAAGGCGCAAGGCTTGATGCAACTTATCCCGGAAACTGCCGAACGATTCAATGTCAAGAAGCCGTTTGATCCTGAGCAGAATATAAGGGGAGGTCTTGCTTACTTGCGATGGCTGCTTGCGTACTTCCAAGGCGATATTGCCCTTGTTGCGGCAGGGTATAACGCAGGAGAAGGGGCTGTAAATCGCTATGCAGGGGTGCCCCCCTATCCGGAGACCAGAGGCTACGTTAAGCGAATCCGCGAATTGTTTAAACGCGACGACCACCCATTTGATCCGAAGATCACCACGCCATCGCCTGAAATAAACAAGATCACTAGAAACAGGTTGATGTAAACGTGAAAATCGTAGTCAGTGCCATGTGGGTTCTGCTGTCCTGTTTGCATTCCAGTAGTGCTGATGCGGATTTGTCAGATACGATTGAACGCATAAAGCCGTCAATCGTGGTCATAGGTCTTTACAACAAGACAACTAGCCCGCAATTTCAAATGCGTGGAACCGGATTTGTAGTAACTGCAGGGAACATCGCAGCTACAAACTCCCATGTTCTACCAGAAACTCTGGATCGGGATACAAGAATTGCCGTACTCCAATCCAGCGGACTTCAAGGTACGTCTCAAATACGCCCCGCCGAAATCATTGCACGTGACATAGATCACGATATAGCGCTGCTTCGTCTTGAAGGTCCTGCACTTCCCTATTTGAAGCTTGTTCCATCGGATTCTGTGCGTGAAGGGCAATCTATTGCGTTCACCGGATTCCCTATCGGCGGAGCGCTCGGCTTTTCTCCTGTAACGCATCGGGGGACAATTTCCTCCATCACTCCGATTGGAATTCCAGGGGGAAATTCGAATCAGCTGAACGGGAAATTGATACAGCAGCTAAAAAGGGGCACGTTCAAGATATTTCAGCTAGATGCGACGGCCTACCCCGGGAATAGTGGCAGTCCATTGTTTGACGCCAACACTGGCGATGTCGTCGGGATAATAAATATGGTATTTATCAAAGGCTCCAAAGAAGCTGCGCTTACCAACCCTTCTGGCATCAGTTATGCGATCCCCTCGAACCACCTACTTCAATTGATACCCACCAGTTCTGCAACACATTAGGCCTCTGCACCCAATTGTCGGCTTTTTTTACACAAGCATTTTTCAAACATCGCACACAAACCCTAGATCACTGATTATTAACACAATAACTTATACGGCGCAGTTCTTGCTTTAGACTATCCAATAGCAGCCACCCCAATTTGCTGCATCAATGTACTAGGAGTTGACCGTGACCAAATCCAATCAACCAGATCATGAGTTTGATCAATCCAGCGAACAAGCAAGCGAAAATGCTCATTCGCCAAGTCGTCGTCGCTTGATCCAAGGCGCTTCTGCTGCCCCTGTGCTACTGGTTTCCGGGCGCTCGGCACTAGCGTGCGATCCAAGCACCGACAAATGCGCACTCTCTCCAATGGCGTGGATGTCAGTTCACCCGAAGAAAAAATCCTCGACAGTTCAGCTTTCTCACGACGTCGGGTGCAATTTCCTTGGTATGTCACCCGGGTATTGGAAACCGAATGTTGGAGGATCTGCAAAGACCTTCCAAGGCCCATGGCCTACCGGAGTGGATCCGTTCAAGCAGCTTAAGATCACTAAGAGAAAGACTGGCGGCCAATGCGTGCTCGGGCAATACACCACCGTTACCTGGATCCCGAGCAACTGGAATAGCTACAAGGGACTTATCCGGATTGACCCCTGCACCAACAAAGATACAGGCTGGAATCTGGGCAGCAAATTGCCTTTTGGTAGCCAAACAAAATCAATCAGCCAAATTCTGCTTGAAGAGAACGGAACTGTTTTGTGGCACATCTGTGCAGCCTATTTGAACGCACTTACTTGGCCAACCCAATACGCGCTCACAGTTGGGGAAGTTGAGCAGTTGTACCTGTACGGCAAGCTTGTACCGGGAGGCAGGACGCTGGATTCAAGCGAGATCAACGCATTCCTTGATCAAACGTGGGCGTAACCACGAAAAATAGTCGTTGTTCGCACTTGAGATTAGCTGACTACGGCGATTTTCATGCCGCCTCCTACGGGAATGAAAGTGAAGCTGTTCTTTTTTTCCCCTTTTCTGGAGAAGTTGTAATCGCCTCAATTGAGGCGATTACCGCTTTTGAGGCTTCAGACACTGATCGCCCGGAATACCAAGAGTTGTGCAAGACTCTTGGTATTCTTGGTGTAAGAGTAGGATAGATTTCTCAATTCCCCGCTTTACTTATAGAATCTTGGCATGACCCTAATGCCTCTCGGCGAGTTTGCGCCAACGCTTGTCGAAAACAGCCTTAGAGGCAGTGGAGTTTGCATCGCAGTCGGGACCTTCCTCTGTCGCATTCATAGTGACACAGGTCTGCTTTCCGAACCCCTGCTGCGACTCTATTCGTCTTATCCGGCATCGATCGACTGTAATTTGCTGGTCGATTTCGAAATCGACGTGCGAAGTATCCGCAGCCGGCATGGCCGCGAAGTCGAGTTCCACTGGGAGGGGAAATCCCCCTTTCCAGCGCTCCCTCTATCGCAGACACACCCCCTTTTTGAGTGGGGACTTAACTGGGCGATTGCCACCCTGTCCGGCAGCGACATTGTGATTCACTCCGCAGTCGTGGAAAAAAATGGAATCGCTCTCGCGCTCCCTGGGGATCCAGGTGCGGGAAAAAGCACGCTCTGCGCGATGCTCGCGCTCTCCGATTGGCGCCTGCTTTCTGACGAACTGACCATCATCGATCGCCAGACTCTCAAGGTTAGGTCGATACCGCGCCCGATAAGCCTCAAGGATCAATCCATTCGATTGATCAAGACGCGTTTCCCCGATACCTATATGACCGAACCGATTTCGGAAACGCGCAAGGGCGACATCGCCTACGCGAAGCCCCATGATTCAGCAGTTCTAAACGTGGATCAGCAAGCCCCAATAGGCATGATCATTTTTCCACAGTATCAGGCAGGTAGCCCGCTGGAAGTTGTGCCAATTTCAAAGGCCTATGCACTGGCGCAACTGCTCGATAACACGTTCAACGTCGGCTTGCTCGGCAAGGAAGGGTTTGCCGATGCTGCCCAAGCCCTCGCAAATGCAAAATGCTTTGAGGTGACCTACAGTAGCTTTGATGAACTCCTGCCCTGGTTGGATACTCAATGCCGCGCCACAAGCTGATTGCAATACTGGGGCAACCAGAAAACGCCCAGCGCATGAACGATGCCGAATGGAACGCAGTCATTCGTGCAGCGCGTCAGACTGACCTTCTGGGCCAACTTGGGGGTACCATCTACGATGTTATGCCACCGGAAAGCATCCCTCCTCCGGTAAAGCGAGCCATAGACCTGGAGATATTGACTGCCCGACGGCGTGGCGAAGCGGCTCTCTGGGAAATACGCGTCATGCGACGCCTGATTCCTGACGACATCCCGATCATCGTCCTCAAAGGCTGTGCGTATGTTCTGGCCAATGACAAGAATGCGACCGGCCGCCTCTTCTCTGACATTGACCTGCTTGTCGACGCCGAACATCTTGGGCGCGTCGAATCGGCGTTGATCTCAGGAGGCTGGAAGCCGTCGCAGGTCAGCGCCTACGACCAGAAATACTATCGCAACTGGATGCATGAAGTGCCCCCCATGGAGCATGTACGACGCCACACGACGGTCGACCTGCACCATGCCATCATTCCGCCTGTTTCGCGCTTTGCCTTCGACCCGAAGCAATTGCAGACATCAGCCGTTGAAGTCCTCCCCGGCCTGTTTGTCCTTTCCCCCGCGGATCGATGCCTGCACAGCGTAGCGCATGCGTTTCTGGAGGGGGTCTCTGCCAAGGCGCTTCGAGACTTATATGACATTGCCTGCCTGACACGGCAGCACTTCCCCAACCAGTCCGGGCGGGATGAGCTTCTCGCCAGGGCAAATCAGCTTGGACTTGAAGTCATCCTGGCGGCCGCCCTGGAAGCCTCCGACGCACTCTACGGTTCAGATGGGGAATCACGCTCGCCAGAATCAATACGGGCGCGTTGCCTGGCGCTTGCCGCGCAGAACGCCATCAAGCCGACTACAGTTCTGGGGTCCGTCATGGAACAACTGCTGCTGGCACACTCACACTGGATGAAAATGCCCATTGGGCTGCTTGTTCCGCACCTCGTCCGAAAATCCTGGTTGAGGCTATTCGACCGACAGGCCGCCTGAGAGTCAGCAGGACACCAATTGGCGTGCCCGGAGGGACTCGAACCCCCGACCTGCTGCTTAGAAGGCAGCTGCTCTATCCAGTTGAGCTACGGGCACTTGAGGGTGAAACAGGAAGGAAATGGTCGGGGCGGTGGGATTCGAACTCACGACCCTCTGCTCCCAAAGCAGATGCGCTACCAGACTGCGCTACGCCCCGACACGAGAGCCCGCATTCTAGCACCCCGTGAAAAACCGCACCAGATCAAGCGACTATCTTTATGAAAGAAAGAATCCTTGCCTGAGCGCCTTCTTCATGATATTTAATCGCTTTTCTCGTCACCAGGACGCACAAAAAAATGGCAGAAGAACTGCTCCACAAACATTTCGCTCCCTACCAGCCAAAGGCTGGCGAGGATTACATGAGCGCCAAGCAACTGACCCATTTCCGCAAGATTCTCGAAACGCTCAAAAAGGAGTTGAGCGAGGACATCGATCGCACGGTACACACGATGCAGGATGAAGCAACGGTGTTTGCCGACCCCAACGATCGCGCCAGCCAGGAAACGGACATGGCGATCGAACTGCGCAACCGTGATCGCGAGCGCAAGCTTATCAAGAAGATCGACGAGACACTTGGCCGCATCGAAAGTGGCGATTACGGGTTCTGCGACAAGTGCGGCGTCGAGATTGGTATCAAGCGCCTGGAAGCCCGCCCGACCGCGACGCTGTGCATCGATTGCAAGACACTGGACGAACTCAAAGAGAAGCAGATGGCGAAGTAATTCACCAACTTCCTGAATGCTACGGTCGGCATTAAAAAACGGCCAAAAACAAAGGGCGCCTTGCGGCGCCCTTTGTGCATTCAACCGCTTACAAATTACTGTTGCTGTTGCTGCTGTTGTTGCGTGGCTGCTTCCGGAGCAGGAGCTGCTACGGCAGCGCCCTCTTCGGCTGCAGCAGCCTTCATGGACAGCTTGACGCGACCGCGGTCGTCGGTTTCGAGAACCTTGACGCGTACGATCTGGCCTTCCTTGACGTAGTCTTCGACCTTGTTGACGCGTTCCTGGGCGATTTGGGAGATGTGCAGCAGACCATCCTTGCCCGGCAGTACGGAAACAATCGCACCGAAGTCGAGGATCTTCAGCACGGTGCCTTCGTAGATCTTGCCGATCTCGACTTCCGCGGTGATCGCATCGATGCGCGAACGGGCAGCAGCCGCTGCTTCACCAGAGGTGGCAGCGATGGTGATCGTGCCGTCGTCCTGGATGTCGATTGTGGTGCCCGTTTCTTCGGTCAGCGCGCGGATCACGGCGCCGCCCTTGCCGATCACGTCGCGGATCTTTTCCGGATTGATCTTGAAGGTGTAGAGACGCGGGGCGTAGGCCGACATTTCCTGACGCGGACCGGCAGCAGCTTCCTGCATCAGGCCGAGAATGTGCAGACGTGCATCCTTGGCCTGGGCCAGCGCAACCTGCATGATTTCCTTGGTGATGCCCTGGATCTTGATATCCATCTGCAGCGCGGTAACGCCGCCGGTGGTACCAGCCACCTTGAAGTCCATGTCGCCGAGGTGATCTTCGTCGCCGAGGATGTCGGTCAGCACGGCGAAACGGTTGCCATCCTTGATCAGGCCCATGGCGATACCGGCCACGTGCGACTTGAGCGGAACGCCGGCGTCCATCAGTGCCAGGCAACCACTACAGACGGAAGCCATCGACGAGGAGCCGTTGGACTCGGTGATTTCGGACACGACTCGCATCGAGTACGAGAAATCTTCCGGCTTCGGCAGCACGGCGAGCAGCGCGCGCTTGGCCAGACGGCCGTGACCGATTTCGCGACGCTTCGGGGTGCCGACGCGACCGCATTCGCCGGTGGCGTACGGGGGCATGTTGTAGTGCAGCATGAAGCGGTCGCGGTATTCGCCGGCCAGCGCGTCGATGATCTGCTCGTCGCGGTTGGTACCGAGGGTGGCGACAGCCAGGGCCTGGGTTTCGCCACGGGTGAACAAGGCGGAACCGTGGGTGCGCGGCAGTACGCCGGAACGCATCACGATCGGACGCACGGTGCGGGTGTCGCGACCGTCGATACGCGGGGCACCGCTCAGGATGCGGCCGCGGACGATGCCGGCTTCGAGTTCGAAGAACAGGTTGCCGACGGTATTCTCGTCCGGCGCGCCATCTTCACCGGTGCACAGTGCAGCGACGGCTTCGGCGCGGATTTCCTTGACGGCCTGGCTACGCGTCTGCTTGACGGTGATGTTGTAGGCTTCTTCCAGCTTGCCGGCGACCAGGGCGGACAAACGGGCGACCAGCGCCTCATCCTTGGCAGGAGCCTGCCAGTCCCATTCCGGCTTGCCAGCTTCTTCGACCAGTTCGTTGATGGCGTTGATCGCCTTCTGCATTTCGGTGTGGCCAAAAACAACGGCGCCGAGCATGATCTCTTCGGACAATTCCTGGGCTTCGGATTCAACCATCAGCACGGCGGATTCGGTACCGGCGACAACGAGGTCGAGCTGGGTGTCCTTGAGCTGGGTCATCGTCGGGCACAGGACGTACTGGCCGTTGATGTAGCCGACGCGGGCAGCGCCGATCGGGCCGTTGAACGGCACGCCGGAGATGGCCAGGGCAGCGGAGGCACCAAGCAGCGCCGGGATGTCGGAATCGACTTCCGGGTTCAGCGACATCACTGTCGCGACAACCTGCACTTCGTTATAGAAGCCATCCGGGAACAGCGGGCGGATCGGACGATCGATCAGGCGGGAGGTCAGGGTTTCCTTTTCGGAAGGACGGCCTTCGCGCTTGAAGAAGCCACCGGGGATACGGCCGGCAGCATAGACTTTTTCCTGGTAATCAACGGTCAGCGGGAAGAAATCCTGGCCGGGCTTGGCATTCTTGGCCGCCACAACAGACACCAGAACAACCGTTTCTTCCATCGAAACGAGAACGGCACCGCCAGCCTGGCGGGCGATTTCGCCGGTTTCCAGGGTGACCTGATGGTCCCCGTAGGCGAAGGTCTTTTTCACGACATTAAACATAGCTTCCTTTCACTCTCATCACAATTAACAACAATAACAACACGTTACAACATTCAAAAACAGGACTGCAATAAACGAAAAAAGCGGCCGGGTAGTTCCGGGCCGCTCTTTCTTGGCTTCGATCTGGCTTATTTGCGCAGGCCGAGGCGGGTAATCAGGGTGCGATAGCGCTCGATGTCCTTGCCCTTCAGGTAGTCGAGCAGCTTGCGGCGCTGGGAAACCAGGCGCAGCAGACCACGGCGGGAGTGGTGATCCTTGGAGTGTTCCTTGAAGTGCGGGGTCAGGTCGTTGATGCGTGCGGTCAGCAGCGCAACCTGGACTTCCGGAGAACCGGTGTCACCCTTGGACTGAGCGTAGTCGGCGACGATAGACGCCTTGTTTGCAGTGGTCATTGCCATTTCAAACTCTCTTTCATTAATGCGACGCCGCCCCAGTTTGATAGAGCCAGCGCCAGTTGGGAAAAATTTCCGTCGGCAACGGAAAGCGTGGAATTATAACAGCCTAAACCGCCAGTTGCACCAGCCTTTTTGGCCACAGCATGCCCCCCGGCCCGGGTTCGCCGACGCCGATCAACCGGCCATCGGCATAGACGCGGATCTTTCCGGAAAGGCCATCGGGCATGCCAACCGGATTGCCATGGCTGAAGCGCTGGGCTTCTTCGCCGGCAACAAGCACTTCGGGCAAGGATTGCAGCAACGCATCGACTGGCAGCAGGCGGGCCAGCCGCCCGACTTCGTCGAGCCCCTCCAGTTCGGCCAGCGTCACTGCCTTGTCCAACCGGATGTCGCCAACCACGGTACGACGCAGCGCGGCGAGATGCGCGCCACAACCCAGCGCCAGGCCAATATCGGCAGCCAGCACGCGGATGTAGGTTCCCTTGCTGCAAGCCACGCGCAGGGTCAGCAAATCACCGGAAAAATCAAGGCAGTCGATGCCATAAATGGTCACTGCCCTCGGCTCGCGCTCGACTTCGATACCCTTGCGGGCTAGTTCATAGAGCGGCCGGCCGTCGCGCTTGAGGGCCGAATGCATGGGGGGAATCTGCTGGATATCGCCAATGAATTGCGGCAGAACTTCCGAAATATGCTCTTTTTTGACCTCGACCGTAGCATTTGCGATCACCTGCCCTTCGGCGTCGCCGGAATCGGTCGTAACGCCAAGCTTGACTACCGCTTCGTAGGTCTTGTCAGCATCGAGCAAGTCGGCCGAGAACTTCGTCGCCTCGCCGAAACATAGGGGCAGCAGGCCGGTCGCCAGCGGATCGAGCGTCCCGGTATGGCCGCCCTTGGCCGCGGAGAACAGGCGGCGCACCTTTTGCAGCGCATCGTTAGAGGTCAAGCCCAGCGGCTTGTCGAGCAACAGGACGCCATCGACCTGTTTCCAGGTCCGCTTGAATTGCATCGGTGGCTTACTCTTCCGGGGTCTGATCGCTCAGGGCATTGGCCTGGTCGATCAGCAGCGACATGCTGGTGCCGCGCTCGATGGAATTGTCGTAGACGAAGTGCAGTTCAGGCAGCGTATGGATGTGAATACGCTTGCCCAGTTCGCGGCGCAGAAAACCCGCCGCCCGCTTCAGGCCACGCTCGATCTCTTCCAGATGCTCGGAGTTGAAGGTCGTGAAGAAGACCTTGGCATGCGCGTAATCCGGCGTCAGTTCGACATCGGTCAGGCTGATCATGCCAACGCGCGGATCCTTCAGTTCAGTACGAATCAGATCGGCGAGGTCGCGGCGCACCTGCTCCGCGACCCGTTCGCTACGCTGGAAACCCTTCTTCTTCATTACAGCGAGCGCGCCACTTCCTGGATTTCGTACACTTCGAGCTGATCGCCTTCCTGGATGTCGTTATTGCCACGCAGCGACAGACCGCACTCGAAGTTCGAACGGACTTCCTTGACGTCGTCCTTGAAGCGCTTGAGCGAATCCAGCTCGCCGTCCCACTGCACGACATTGTTGCGCAGCAGGCGAACGCGGGAATTGCGCTTGACGAAGCCTTCCAGGACGTAACAGCCGGCGATGGCGCCAACCTTGGAAACATGGAAGACCTGGCGAATTTCGACCATGCCAGTAATCTGCTCGCGCTTCTCCGGCGACAACATGCCAGACAGGGCGGCCTTGACCTCATCGACTGCGTCGTAGATCACGTTGTAGTAACGGATATCGACGCCGAAGCTCTCGGCCAGCTTGCGCGAACCGGCATCGGCACGGATGTTGAAGCCGATGATGACAGCGCCCGAAGCCTGAGCCAGATTGACGTCGGATTCGCTGATGGCACCGACCGCGCCGTGGATGATCTGGACACGAACTTCCTCGTTGGACAGCTTGGACAGCGTCTGCACCAGTGCTTCCTGGGAACCTTGCACGTCGGCCTTGACGATCAGCGGCAGGGTCTTGACCTCGCCCTCCTCCATCTGCTGGAACATGTTTTCCAGCTTGGCCGCCTGTTGCTTGGCCAGCTTGACGTCGCGGAACTTGCCCTGACGGAACAGGGCGATTTCGCGGGCCTTCTTTTCGTCGGCCAGAACAATGGCTTCTTCGCCGGCCGCCGGGACATCGGACAGACCGAGGATTTCGACCGGAATCGACGGACCGGCTTCGTTGATCGGCTTGCCGTTCTCGTCGAGCATGGCACGGACGCGGCCGAAGACCTGACCGGCCAGCACGATGTCGCCGCGCTTCAAGGTACCGGACTGGACCAGCATGGTCGCCACGGCACCACGACCCTTGTCGAGACGGGCTTCGATGATCAGGCCCTTGGCCGGCGCATCCTTCTGCGCCGTCAGTTCGAGCACTTCAGCCTGCAGCAGCACCTGCTCGAGCAGCTCGTCGATGCCGGTACCCTTCTTGGCCGAAACCGCGCAGAACGGCGAATCGCCGCCATATTCTTCCGGAATGACGCCTTCGGCGACCAGCTCCTGCTTGACGCGGTCGGCATTGGCATCAGGCTTGTCGATCTTGTTGACCGCCACGACCAGCGGCACACCGGCCGCCTTGGCGTGGTGAATCGCTTCCTTGGTCTGCGGCATCACGCCGTCGTCGGCAGCGACGACCAGGATGACGATGTCGGTCGCCTTGGCACCACGGGCACGCATGGCCGTGAAGGCCTCGTGACCCGGGGTGTCGAGGAAGGTGATCATGCCACGGTCGGTTTCGACGTGGTAGGCACCGATGTGCTGGGTAATGCCGCCGGCTTCGCCCGCCGCCACCTTGGCGCGACGGATGTAGTCGAGCAGCGAGGTCTTGCCGTGGTCAACGTGACCCATGACGGTAACCACCGGAGCGCGGTGCTCGAGCGGTACGTCCTTGTGTTCGGCATGTTCTTCGAGGAAGGCATCCGGATCATCCAGCTTGGCGGCAACCGCCTTGTGGCCCATTTCCTCGACCACGATCATGGCCGTTTCCTGGTCCAGCACCTGGTTGATGGTGACCATCGAGCCCATCTTCATCATGGCCTTGATGATTTCGGTCGCCTTGATGGCCATCTTGTGGGCCAAGTCGGAGACGGAAATGGTTTCCGGGATGTGAACTTCGCGCACCACCGGCTCGGTCGGCGCCTGGAAGCTGCCCTGACCGTCGTCGCCCTTGTGCGATTTCTTGTGGCCGTGACGGTTGTCCTTCCAGCCGGTACCGGCATCGGAACCACGGGTCTTCAGGCCACCCTTCTTCTTGCCGTCGTCGGCCGCACGGCCGCCCTTCTCGCCCTTCTTGCCCGGCGCATCCGGCTTCTTGTGCAGGGTGCCCTTCTCGGCACCTTCGCCAGCCTTGGCTTGAGCCGCTGCCTGATTCTTCGCCTGCTCGGCGGCCTTGGCCGCAGCAGCAGCCACTTCGGCCTGCTGGCGCATCTGGACCAACTGGGCTTCACGAGCCTGCTTTTCACGCAGTTCGCGCTCCTGGATCTCGCGCAACTGGTTGTGGCGGCGAGCTTCCTGTTCGCGATTCTTGAGTTCCTTCTCGCCAATGATGGCGGCCCGAGTCAAGGGCGCCGGCGCAGCCTTCTCGGCCACGGGCTCGGCTGCCGCTTCAACCGGCGCTTCTTCGACTGGCGCTGGCACTTCTTCAACCACGGGCTCAGGAATGACCTCGACAACCGGTTCCGGCACGATCTCGACGACCGGTTCGGGAATGCTCTCAGGCGCCGGCGCTTCGTGCTCGGCAGCGGCCTCCAGCTCGGTTTCCGTGCCGTGCTCGCCGATATCGTCGCGCTTGACCAGCACGCGCTTCTTGCGCACCTCGACCTGCACGGTACGAGCCCGGCCATGGGCATCGGTCGCCTTGATTTCGGACGTCTGCTTGCGCGTCAGGGTGATCTTGGCCTTCGACTCGTCACCGTGCGCACGGCGCAGATAATCGAGCAGCCGGGTCTTGTCCTGATCGGTCAGCGTATCGCTGGCATCGCCCTTGCCGACGCCAGCCTTGCTCAATTGCTCGAGCAGGGCCGCGACGGGCATTTTGAGTTCAACGGCAAATTGAGAAACTGTTGTTGCGGACATACTTTGCTACCTCCCGCTCACTCGAACCAGTGAGCCCGTGCCTTCAGAATAATTTCCTTGGCACGCTCGTCGTCGATGCCGGTCATTTCCGTCAATTCATCTACCGCCAGTTCTGCGAGATCATCTCGGGTCTTGACGTCGTGTTCGGCCAGTTTGGCGGCCAGTTCCTTGGTCATGCCTTCGAGACCAATCAGGTCTTCGGAGACGTTTTCCAGTTTTTCCTCGGTGGCGATGGCTTCGGTCAGCAGGACGTTACGAGCACGATTGCGCAACTCGTTGACGATGTCCTCGTCCAGACCGTCGATCTCCAGCATTTCAGCCAGCGGTACGTAGGCCACTTCTTCCAGCGTCGAGAAACCTTCTTCGATCAGCAGGTCAGCGAGCTCTTCATCGATGTCCAGCTTTTCCATGAAGACGACGCGCGTCTCGGCGTGTTCGGCTTCGGATTTCTTGGCCGATTCGTCCTGGGTCATCAGGTTGATGGTCCAGCCGGTCAGCTCGGAAGCAAGGCGGACGTTCTGCCCGTTGCGGCCGATGGCGATGGCGAGGTTGTCCTCGTCGACCACCACGTCCATGGCGTGCTTTTCCTCATCGACCACGATGGAAGAGGCTTCGGCCGGCGACAGGGCGCCGATCACGAACTGGGCCGGATCGGCCGACCACAGCACGATGTCGATATTCTCGCCGCCGATTTCATTGCGCACGGCGGTAACACGGGAACCGCGCAAACCGACGCAGGTGCCGATCGGATCGACGCGCGGGTCGTTGGACTTGACGGCGATCTTGGCGCGCAGACCGGGGTCGCGGGCACAGGCCTTCAGCTCCATCAGACCGTCGGAGATTTCCGGCACTTCCATGTCGAACAACTTGATGACGAATTCCGGTGCGGTGCGCGACAGGATGATCTGCGGGCCGCGGGCATTGCGGTCGATGCGCAGCAGGTAGGCGCGAACGCGGTCGCCGATGCGCAGGTTTTCCTTGGGGATCATCTGGTCACGCGGCAGCATGGCTTCGATCTTGCCGGCTTCGATGATCGCGTTACCGCGCTCCATGCGCTTGATGGTACCGGAAACGATATGCTCGCCACGGCTCAGGAAGTCGGAGAGGATCTGCTCACGCTCTGCGTCGCGGATTTTCTGCAGGATGACCTGCTTGGCAGCCTGGGCGCCGATGCGGCCGAAATCGATCGGCTCCAGCGGCTCTTCCAGCGAATCACCCGGCTCGATTTCAGGATCGTCCTTCTGTGCGTCGGAGAGCGGTATTTCGAGGAATTCGTTGACGTATTCGTTATCCGGCACGACCTGCCAACGACGGAAGGATTCGTAGCTACCGGATTCGCGGTCGATCGAGACGCGCACATCGGCCTCGTCGTGGATGCGCTTCTTGGTCGCTGACGCGAGGGCCAGTTCAAGGGCACCAAAGACGATGTCCTTGTTGACGTTCTTTTCGCGGGCCAGAGCATCGACCAGCAGCAAAATTTCACGGCTCATGGGCTAAAACCTCCTAGTCCTTCAGTCGAAACGAGGCACCAGACGTGCCTTCTCGATATTGGTAAAT
>Ga0075163_10000641_pt1 | contig 45404 bp, 31 predicted proteins | sample JI1023141ADNA_FD_71478 | JGI IMG/M metagenome (GOLD analysis project Ga0075163, IMG submission 71478) | Wastewater effluent complex algal communities from Wisconsin, to seasonally profile nutrient transformation and Carbon sequestration -... | ecosystem: Engineered > WWTP > Effluent > Algae...
TAAAAAAATAAACGAAATAGCTTATTCAATTACCCTGAATAGGTAAAATAAATTAATAAAGGCTAAGATTAAAAATCTTAGCCTTTGGAAAACAAGTAGAAAATTATTGAGGTAACTATTGCAGATAAAGGAAAAGTACTAAGCCAAGCATTAAGGATTTGCTTAATAGTTTGCCATTGATAGTTTTTACTTATTAATCCAATACCAAATATTGCACCACAAGAAACATGTGTGGTCGACACTGGCAAACCTAATTTTGAAGCACTTAAGACTAGTAAACTTGTTACTAAATTAGCAGATAAACCTTGTGTTGTATCAAAATTAGCAATCTTATGACTCATAACTTCTGCTACTTTTTTAGACCCTAACAAACCACCTAATACCATAGCAAATAAAACTAATATCATCCCTGAGCTATATTGAATATTGCCAACTAACAACAAAGCAGCAATTTTAGGAGTATCATTTAAGGCTCTACTAAAACAAACTGCTCCTGCACTTAAATAATGAGTTATATCTAAAGTCTTAGTTAAATCCATTTTTACTAATGACTCTGCTTGAACTTGGTTACATTCTTTTAGCTCACCTAGTTTTACAAGCGGCATAGGCATAACTTGTACTTGTGCTATAACTCCATTATCTTGAGGGTTTAGTGTTGATGTAGTTGCAGTATCAACACATAAACAATTATTTTTGCTTATAGTAAACCTATTTGCCAAAGAACCAACACATGTAGAAACAATACTAGCTAAAACTATTGCTAATATTGGGCTTAGTAGTAAAGGAAGTAGAAATTTATAGAAAAAAACTTGTGCTGGGATAGTTCCTTTAGTAATTAGCGCTACACCTACTAAACCACCCGTTAAAGCATGTGTAGTTGAAACAGGTAGCCCTAAACGGTTTGCAATCAGCAAGGTTAAAGCACTTCCCCCACCAAGAGCAATTAGCAAATTTGGTGTTCCTAATAAAGCATCTGGAACAAGCCCTTTACCACTAAAGGCAATAACTAACCCATTAGCTAAAAATAAAGACCCTATCCCACCTAAAATTGTGCTTAGCGTTGCCCAACGTAAGGCTTTTTGATAGCTGGCCAGACCACTTCCATAAAGTGTAGCTACACCCTTAAAGTTATCATTTGCTCCATTGTTATAAGCAAGCCAAAAAATTATAGAGCATACTAGTATTATCATTTAGTTTACTAACATCCTTCTGGCCCACAATCACAGACAGCACCATCAGCTAATTTTGTTTCATTATATTCTAGTCCTTTAGTTTCTCTTGGATGGCGAAGGCTTGACCCTTTGCAGCTAAAAAGAGGAGCATCTTCTAAAGCAATTAATTCTTTTGGTGCAATTGCAATCATTTCAAGATTATATGGGCTAGTAGGGCTTGTCATAATCTGATAAGTTTTGTCACATACTGCCATTCTTTGCCCACGATAAAAAGTATGGCCATCATCATCACGTACAGATTTCCAAGGCCCTTTATAAACTACAGCTTGAAATCTTTCTAAACAAGCACCTTCTTTACCCTTAAATGCTCGTACAGTCATTGAACGAAATTCAATACCATCAATTATTTGCCAAGGTTCAGACTGTCTAACAAGTATTTCAACACCATAAAAGCCTGCTTTTTCAAACATTTCTAAAAACTTATCTTCTCTAAAAGCTCCTGAAATACAACCACTCCATAACTCTGGATTATTAAGAATTTCTAAGCTTGGATCTTCATCACAAACAATATCGGAAATTACTGCTCTTCCTCCACGTTTAAGCACACGAAAAATCTCTTGAAATAGCTCTTCTTTATCTTGTGGACGTACTAAATTAAGTACACAGTTTGATACCACTACATCAACGCTATTACTTGGAATTAAAGGGGTTTCTTTACGCATTGACTCACAGCTAGCTTGAAACTGGCTTAGATCAGATAAGTTTTCAATTGGTTTTTTAGCAAGAAGGTTTTCTACCCATTCTAGATCAAGTGCTAAATCCTGGATTTTTCCTTTTACAAACTTAACATTGTCATAGCCCATTTTTGCTATCATTTCAGGCTTATATTTACGAGCAAGGTTTAACATTTCTGGATTAAAATCTACTCCAATTACTTGACCGTTGCTACCAACTTTTTGTGCCATAATATAGCAGAGCTTACCTGCTCCAGATCCAAGATCTAGGGCGGTTTCTCCTTCATTAACATAAATAGATGGATCTCCACACCCATAGTCTTTTTCAATTATTTCTTGAGGTAATAAGTCTAAATATTTATTCTCATAGTTAACTGGACAGCATAATTCTTTTTCAACTGATTTAGCCCCATCAGCATAACGACGAATTACTTCTGTTTCTATATTATTAATTTCACTTTTATGATCTTCTAATAGCAATGTAGAATCAATCGCCATAAAAATTCCTCTTTTTCTGATTATTATTTTTTAGTTAAAACCAAGTTTAACCAAGTAAACCAAGATGTTATCACACACGATTGAAGCTATAGCACTTGGTGTGGTAGATTATAGTCTTAACTATAAAATTCCAAGATGTTAAATTTATTCCAAAATAGCATTGCTTTTTTAGGAATTTTTCAGTAAATCTAAGCTTCTTTTCTTATATCAACTAGTTTCCTAAACAAGGATTATTGAAAAAATATATCGTTTATAAACTATAACAAACCAAAAATGAGGTGAAATAATGTCTGGACATAGTAAGTGGCACACAATTAAACATAAAAAAGGTGCTTTAGATGCTAAACGCGGTAAGATTTTTACTAGCCTAATCAAAGAAATTAACGTAGCGGCTCGTAGCGGCGGCGGTGATCCTACTAATAATGCAAGACTGCGTAAAGCTATTAGTGATGCTAAAGGCCAAAATATGCCGAATGATACTATTGATCGCGCAATCAAACGCGGCACAGGAGAACTAGCTGGCGAGATAATTGAGGAAATCAGTTATGAAGGCTATGGCCCGGGTGGAGTAGCAGTAATGGTTGATACTGTTACAGACAATAAAAACCGTACTGTAGGCGAAATGCGACATATTTTCTCTAAAAATGGCGGGAATTTAGGTGAAGCAGGTTGTGTAGGCTGGATGTTTGAAAAGAAAGGCGTAATCATTTTAGAAAAAGGCTCAAAGTCTGAAGATGAAATGTTTGAACTTGTTGTAGGTGCTGGAGCAGAAGACCTTAAAGATGAAGATGAAAGCTGGCTAGTAACAACTAAACCAGATGATTTTGATGCAGTGCTAGAAGCGGTTAAGGAAGCTAAACTTACTCCTATTTCTGCTGAAATCGAGCGTGTACCTCAAAATAGAGTAAAATTATCTGGCAAAGAAGCACAACAAATGCTTAAGCTCTATGATGCTTTAGAAGACTATGATGATGTGCAAAAAGTCGCAGCTAACTTTGAAATGGATGATAGCGAATATGAAGCAGCTGGCTAAAGCCATTATACTTAGTACATAGTAATTATATGTAAAATAAATAAGGCCAAGGGTTACTTGGCCTTATAAAACTTGTCTTATCTAATATTTCTTTAGTGATTTGTTTTAGGTTTTTGAGGTGTTACTTTTCGTGTACTACTTCTATCTGAAACCTGATTTTCAGAACTTTTTATTGGAGTAGTAAGGCTTTGTGACCAATTTTCAATACCTGGATTAGTTTCTTTTTTAATTTCTGCTGCAGAAGTTACTTCAATATTAGGATTAGTTGAGCGATCTTCAACTATAGTATTTCCTTGTTTTTCAAGCTTTACTGTTTCTTCAAGATAAACATCTAAAACTACTGTTTCTGCACTAGATTTATTAGCTTTATTTCTTTTCTGGTTATCCACTAAATCACTTGGCGGATTGTATTTAATACCTAAAACTGTGGCTAGATTTTGAGCTAATTCTTTTGCAGTAGGGCGGTTAGATTGATCTTTTGCTATAGCTTGCATAACTACTTTTTCTAAATCTTCACTAATATCTGGTTTTACCTCTCTTAAAGGCTTAGGATCTTGTGTTAATCGTAAAAGTACTCCAGCTAGAGGGTCTTTCTTGTTGATTTCAAAGGGTGCGCGCCCTGATAACATTTCATAAAGTATAATGCCAAGGCTATAAACATCTGAACGGCCATCATAAGGCTTACTTCTATAACGTTCAGGTGCAATATAAGCAGGCGTACCAATAATTATTCCTGATTCTGTTAACTGTTCTAGGTTCTCCATTTTACTTTCCATAAATTTAGCTACACCAAAATCAACTACTTTTACTATCTCACCATTTCTACCTTGATGAAGAAAAATATTATCAGGTTTAATATCGCGGTGAAGTATCCCTTCAGAATGTGCAACAGCAAGCACATCACAAACTGGTAATAAAATCTCTGCACAACGATTTAGCGACAGTTTGCCCTTTTCTCTTAACTCCTCTGTAAGAGTATGCCCCTTAAGTAGTTCCATTACCATAAAGGCTATTCCATCAGACGATATTCCTGAGTCAAGAACAGTTACAGAGTTAGGATGATTAACACGACAAGCAGAAATTCCTTCTCTAAGAAAGCGTTCTAAAGCTTCTGGAGAATCATTACCTTGTAATGGTCTAAAAATTTTAACTGCAACTAAAGAATTTAACCCTAAATGAGTAGCCTTAAAAACAGCGCCAAATCCACCTGAACCAATTTTTTCATCTAGGCGATATTTTTCATCTAGTACTGTTCCAGGTAAAGCTTCAGCTAGTGCAGAAAAAATTCTATCAGCACGTTGTTGTGAAGCAATAAGTTCTAAATTCTTTTCGCTTAGCTCATTATTTTTCTTATCTAGCTCTAATATTTTTTTGTCTAACTGCTCATTTTGCTTATCTAGCTGTTCATTTTTCTCAGCTAATTCCTTAGCTTGGTTTTTAATTCTATTTTCAGATTCAACTAATGCCTTTGTTCGCTCAGAAACCTTTTCTTCTAAAAGAATATTGCGCTGACTTAATGAATGTATTCGATATTGAGTTGTACCATAACCAAGCGCTAAAACTAAGATGGCATATATTGTATAAGCCCACCATGTCCTCCAAGGAGCAGCCTTTATTTCAAAAGCAATTCTAGACGCGCTTGATACATTACCAGCATAATCTTTTCCCAAAACTTCAAAGATATATTTACCCTCACCAAGATTTGTAAACTCTCTTTTATTATTAGGTAGCCACTCAGTAAATTCATCATTAAAACCTAATAATCTTGTTTGATAAACTGTGTCAGACTCACGATGGTAACTAAGTAAAGTAAACTCAAAAACCAAGTTATTTTCATTATAATTTAGCAAACTATGATTAAATATCGAGAGGTTATTATTAGTAACTAAAGCTTTTTCAATGTGTAGTGGTTTTAAAAAGATATCTTCAACTTCCTTAGCTGGATCAAACATTACTGCACCTGCAACTGTACCTGCCCAAATTCGCCCTTCTTTATCAACTAATGAGGCTCCACTATTACATTCAAGTATTGGTAAACCATCATCAACTGTAAAAGTATAAATCTTATACTGACTCTCTTGCTCTGGTTTTGGTAATAAAGATAGCCTGCAAATTCCTTTGTTTGTAAAAAAATAGATTTGATTTTTTACATCTTTGCGGATTTGATAAACAACATTATTTGGTAAAGCAGGCTTTGTAGTATCTGAAATTACTGACCATTTAGTTTGATCAACTTGGCTGGTTTTAAGATCAAGTTTAGCAACCCCTCCCCCATTTGTTCCAACCCAAAGTATATGATCATCATTTATAGTAGTTTCCAGTAAGCTAAGTATTCCATTGCTAGGTAACCCTGACTTAGTATTATAAACAGTCCATTTATCATCTTCTAAGCGTGCTAGCCCACCTAAGTCTGTGCCAACCCAAAGCACTTTTTTCTTATTAATAGAAGAAGTTTCTAAAAGCACTATTATATTGTCACTAGGTAAAGGAGAATTTTTTGAGTTAAAAACAGTCCATTTACCATTTTCAAACTGAGCTAACCCCCCTCCAAATGTAGCAACCAAAAGCTTATAGTCTCCATTAATAGAACTAGTTTCTAAAAGAGAAGTTACTACATCATTAGGCAATCCAGAGTTTTTAGTATTATAAATAGTCCATTTATTATTTTCTAAGTGAGCCAGCCCTCCAGTATTTGTTCCTATCCAAAGTGCTTTAGGTTTGGTGGAGTCTTCTAACAAACAATTTACAGCATTGGCAGGTAAAAGAGAGTTATCTTTATTAAAAACAATCCATTTACCATTTTCTAGATGGGCTAAACCTCCTCCATTAGTTCCTATCCACATAGTACTATTAGGCTCAGAAGTTTCTAGCAAACTAAGCACAACATTATCTGGTAAACCAGATTTTACATCATAGGTAAGCCATTTATCTGGTTCTAATTTGGCTAAACCACCAGCAGTCCCTATCCAAAGGGCTGGACTACTATTAGTAGTATGCAAAAGGTTACGAACAGAATTATTAGGTAGTCCAGAGTTTGTATCATAAATTGTTAATTTATGATTTTCTAATCTTGCTAAACCACCTCCGTTAGTTGCTATCCAAAGTGTTTTTGTCTCTTGTGATAAAGAAGTTTTAGCTAAAGCTAAAATAGGGTATTTTAAAAGAAATGCTGGGATATTATTTGTCGTCCATTGGTTATTTTCTAAACAAGCTAGCCCTGCTTTTGTTCCTACCCAAAGAGTACTTATATTTTTATCAACACTTTCCAATAAACAATTTACCGTATTATCAAGCAAACCTGTCTTGTCATTGTAAATAGTCCATTTATCCCCCACTAAACAAGCTAGCCCGCCTCTTGTGCCAACCCAAAGCATTGCAGGGGTTTGAGTAGTCTGTTTAGTTTCAAGTAAACAGTTTATAAAATTATTAGGTAACCCTGATTTATCGTTATAAACCTCCCATTTATCCTTAGTTAAGTAAGCAAGGCCATTGTTTGTACCTACCCAAAGTGTTGTTCTCCCATTTTGCTTCGTTTCTAATAAACTTGATATTACATTACTTGGTAGTCCAGAACTTGTATCAAATGTTGTCCATTGACCATCTTTTAACTTAAAAAGACCAGCACCTCTAGTAGCAAACCATATGCTATTATCTGAAGTAGGCAAAATAGCAATAACTCTGTTTGAAATCGCCCGTTTAGGCATATTCTCAACAACCCAACTACGACCATTATAACGAGCAGCACCATCAGAAGTACCTACCCAAAGATACCCTTGATTATCAAAAGCCGTAGACATAATTAAGTTTCCTGGTAAGCCATCTTTACTGGTAAAGGTATGAAAAAAAGGCCGTCCTATTTCTTCTACATCAATAAGAGGTTCTGATTTAGTTATATTTTCATCAATAGTTAATTTTTCAGGAAGGCTAGCAATACACCTAATAGGCAGTAACAAAAACCCTAGCAGCAAAATAATTCTAATAATGATTAACATATCTAGTCTTTGTTTAATATTGTTAAGAGTTTTACTCTAAAACCACATATATTACCTTAAGACTTGAAAATTAATCTACAATAAAGATCTTTAACTTTTATTACTTTTATCTATACAATCATTCTTACTCAACATTCCTAATCCATTAAAGCAAAGATTGATTTCCAACCTTCTTTATAAACAGGCATTGCCAGTTTTTCAGATAACTCAGGCAATGTCATATCATCTAAAAAGCGCTCTTTTTCCCCAGAAACACACTCAGGCGGTAAGACTAGAAAATCTCCAAACATTTCATTTTTTGCAAGTAGAAAATCCCCACCAGAAAGCAACCCTGCTACTGTAGCTTCATCACCAAAAAAGTCATTTACTACAGCTAGAGGTTTTAATTCTGTACCAAAACAGTTATTAAACTCTATAATGCTTTCTTTTAGAATTGGATAAAAAAGTGTTCCTGTAGCAACAGTCCCTTGAATTGGGCGCTTAGATGTTTTTTTACGACGTTTAAGCATTCTTTTGAAATCCTCAACAAAACGTCTAACCATCCCTACACCATCTTCAATTTGTGGTGATTGTTCATAATGTGCTTTTCCTGGGACTGATCGACCCGCTCTTAAGTAAAATTCATCACCTAAAAATGCAAATCTTGTCCCATGCTCACGTTGGAATTTCTGTTGCCAAGGAGTAACTTGATCAATAACCTCTGCTGACCAATCAGTAGTTACAGGTGTTAGCAAATGGCGGCGTTTATGGTGTTTATTAATACCTAAAGGAACTATTGCGGCAGATTGAACCCCTGGATAAAGTGAGACTAAATCAAATATAGTTTTTTCTAAATGTTTACCATCATTGATTGTTGGACAAAGCACAATTTGAGCATGTAACTCAATTCCATGTTCAACAAAATAGCGCATTTTATCTAGTACATCGTCGATTCGATCGCGCCCTAGTAAATAACGTCTTACATCTAAATCTGTAGCATGTACAGAAACATATTGAGGGGAAAGCCTTTGTTCAACAATACGATTTATTTCATCACGGCTCATATTGGTCATAGTAGTATAGTTGCCGTGTAAAAACGAAAGTCTAATATCTTCATCACGAAAAAATAGTGATGCCCTAGCTTGAGGGGGATTCATTTCACAAAAACAAAAGAGACATTCATTTGCACATTGTCGGGGCATAAAGGTTTCAAAATCTAGCCCCCAAATTTCACCTTCTTCAATGTCTACATCTAAATCCCAATGCTCACCAGAGACTTTTTCTACTTGGAGTTTTAGCTCATCTTCAGATCCAGTAAAAAACTGAAAATCTATATAATCACGTAACTTACGCCCATTGATTGTTAGTATACGGTCGCCTTTTTCCAGACCTATTTCATAAGCTAAACCACCTTCATCTACAGCAGTAATTTCTATACCTCGCTTACGTTTTAACTTTTCAATAGGATAAATCGAATCAAATTGATCACTATACATAATAAAAGACCTTAGTTAATTTACTGGAATATAAAATCTAGACAACCTTAAAAGTATGTCTAGATAAAAGATTTGTAGTCTAACATGTCTACTAGCTATCATTAAGCTAATCTAGATAAGCCTAAAGAGTAAAATAGCAAAATGATTTTTACTCTTACTGTCTTTTTAATACTGCTACAGTTTCTATATGATAGGTTTGAGGAAATAGGTCAATTCCTGTTATAGAAACTAGTTCATAACCATTATCAGCTAAAACCCTTAAGTCACGGGCTAAAGTACTTGGATCACAAGAAACATAAACTATTTCTTTTGGTCGCATTTCTGCAATACTAAGTAAAGTTTTTTTAATAATACCAACACGGGGAGGATCTAAAACTATTAGGTCTATACCACCAAATTTTCTTGAAAATTTAGCTAACCATTTTTCAGTTGAAAAGCTAAAAAATTCTACATTATTTATAGAATTAGCTTCAATATTATGTGTAGCCCAATTGCTAGTTTGCTGATGAACTTCTGTAGCAATTACTTTTTGGTAACTTTTTGCTAACTGCAAAGCAAAAAACCCTATTCCTGCATAAAGATCTATAGCAATTTTTCCCTTACGTGTTCCTATCACCATTTCAATCAAAGTTGTAAGTAAATATTGATTAACTTGAAAAAAACAGCCTGGGTCAAAAGAATAATCAATGTCTAAAACCTTTTGAGAAATAGCCTCTGGAGTTAAATCAGCTATCTTTTGGTTAGATGAAACCCCTTTATCACCTTTAATCAAGTCAATTTTTGAATAAGCAATTTCTGATAAAGCAATATCTTGTTGAGAGTTACGGACTTTTGTTAGAGCTTGATTAAGTTCTGGGGCTAAAATTGGGCAATCTTCAATATCACAAACTTCATGAGAACCTTCTTTATAAAAGCCTATTTGGAAAGGAGTCGTAGCACGTTCAACTTTTAATTGTGTTCGATTACGATAATTAAATTCTTTGTCATGTTTGATTTCAATAGTGGATTGCCAATCAAAATGTCCTATTCGTTTAAGAGAATCTCTAATAAATTCTGCTTTAGCAATAAGTTGAACAGAATAATCTAGATGTTGTAATTGGCATCCACCACATTGACCAAAATGTTTACAATGTGGCTTACGTCTATCTATTGAAGGTTCTAAAATTTCAATTATTTCTGCACGAAAAAAGGTTTTTTCTGTGTTTGTAATACGAACCTTTAGTTTATCTCCAATAGCACTAAGTGGAACAAAGATAGTCGCGCCTTGAAAACGAGCAAGCCCTTGACCACCATAAATCAATTTTTCTATTGTTACTTCACATTCTTGACCAAGACTTATGTTTTGTATTGTCATATAGTTACCTAGTAAAAAACAAAAAGCACAGAGAGTATTAAACCCGCTGTGCTTTTACGGTTTATATCAAAAAAATATTAGAAAGTACGTCCAATGCTAAAGCGAATAACTTTCTTTTCTTCAATAAAGATTTGACGTGGATCATTACGATTAGTCTTTGCATTAGGATTATAGCCAAAGATTAAACGGAAAGGTACTCCAACAACAGGAACTTGTACCCGAACTTCTGCGCCTATTGTGCTACGGAAGTTTTGTCCAATACCACCTATTGTATCGCTAAGTTTTACATTAGAAGCATTAGTAATTTTTCCTTGGAAAGTAACAAAGCGAAATCCTTTTGGTAAAGCATTAAAAGGTGTTTCTGGGGTACGAGCATCATTGACTTCTTTTTGAGTTGCAATTAATCCTCGTGGATTAAGAATAAAGACTGATTGTTGGAAAATAGCTGAAGGATCATCAGGAATAGTTCCTACAAATGGATTAGGTACTAAGCTTTGATCTTTAATTGAACCAGTGTTAAAAGCTGTTCCTGCATCAGCAAAGAATGCCATTGATAAAGGCCCAGCGATTGGAATACGATACTCTAAGTTATAAAGTATTTGAGTATCAGCACCAACAGGGGTAAATTCTGGGAAATTAGGATTACTTATTAACTTATTGTTAAAAGTAAACTGTTTAATTACAGTAGGATCAACCCCACGAAATCTTTTGCCTGGTTTTATTTCTTTAAGTACTTTATTTGTCCCTAGTTCTACAGCCCTAACATCAGTAGTAGTAAAAGAACGCTGTACTTGAGCAATTGGTGAAATTGAACGAACATTATAACCACGTAAAGTATCTTCACCACCAAGGAAGAAACGGTTAAAGATTGGTACTCCACCAATAAAAGCAAGTGAGTTAGTAGCAGGAGAATCACCAAAAGAAAATACTTTTTCTAGTAATAATCTCATTCCAACAACTTGTGGTTTTTCACGTTTTACAATTGGTCTAAAGTACTTAATTTCAACGGCAGGAAAAATAACTTTTACGTCTCCACCTAATCCACTAAAACTAAATGTGCCAGAAAAACTCATTCCTGTAGTAGGATCTATTGGGCTATTAAGAGTATTAAAAGAAATTGATGGGGTGATTGTACTAGTAGTAATATTTGGCTGAGTGAAAGAAACAAAAATATCATTAGCCATATCACTATCATTATTAACTGGAGGATCAGCTACCTTAGTTGAGCTAAAACCATAACTTAGCCCAACACGAGAAAACTGAGTATATTTACGGAATTTCTTAGTAAAGAGTGCTAATGGGGCACTAAGGTTAACACTAAAACCATTTGTGCTACGTGTAAAAAGTGCATCATCAAAATTGCTACCAAATACTGATCCAGCACCAGAGTTTGCATCAATAAAACCAGTATTTAAGCCACCACTAAAGAACTTTAGCTTACTAGTAAAAACAGATACTCCTAAGCTAATTGGACGACCACGTAAATAAGGCTCTGTAAAGCTAACAGAAAGATTACGTTGGCGGTTACCTGCTTGGATATCAAAAGATAAAGATTCACCATAACCAAATAAGTTATTAGTAGAGTAGGTAATACCTATAAAACTACCACCAATACCAGAAACACCACCAGTAAAAGAAATTTGTTGACGGCCTTTTTCTTTTACTTTTATTAATAAATCTACATAACCGCTTTTATCATCTGTTTGTATTTGAACGTCTTCTTCTTTAACTTCTTCAAAGTAGCCTAATTGATTTAGACGTAGGCGGCTTAAGTCAAAGAGTTCTTGGTTATAAAGATCACCTTCATTAACTAGAACTTCACGACGCATTACATTATCACGAGTAATAGTATTGCCAGAAAATTCTAAACGACGGATAGTAAAAGGCTTACCTTCATCAATAACAATAGTAAAGTCTACTGTATTGTCTATATCATTAAATTTTTGTTGTAAGTCAGGAGTAGCTTGGATATAGCCAGCTCTACCATATAATTTACGTAAGCGTTCAAAAACTCCTTCGCGAATTACTTTAGCAGAAGCTATTTCACCGGATTTCATACCAGTAACAGCCAAAATTATATCTTTGTTATAAAGTGAATTGCCTTCAACATCAATTTGGCCAAAGTTATAACGGCGTCCTTCTGTAATAGGGATTTTTATCTTAACGCCTTCACCTTTACGTCCAAGAATTGGTAAAAAGTTACCTACTTTACCAATAAATTCTAGTTCTGCTTCACCAATTTGTGGCCTAATATAGCCCTTTTCCCCTAAGAAAAGTCTTACCCGTTGTAAGTCTTCATCTAATTTACGTTTGTCATAAATATCTTTGGAATTAAAGGTAGTAAGGAAACTAGATTGTTTTACTAGTTTCATCGCCTTGCGTAGCTTGCGATCAGAGAAAACATCATTACCATCAAAGTCAATTTTAGCAATTCTGACACGAGTGCCTTCATTAACAACAAAATTAACAGCAACAGTAGTAGCAGAGATTTCTTCTACTTGATCATCAATTTGAGCATTTGGTTTACCTTTTTCTGCTAGTAACTCTTTTAATACACGTTTGGCGTTTTCTACTGTAACAGGGTCATAACGTGATTCTTTTGATACTTGAACACGACGTTCACGAAAACGTTGAATTACGTCTGATTCTTGAACAGATTTAAGACCATCATAAGTAATATCACGAATAACAGGCCGTTCTTTTACATAAAAAACTACTACTACATCACCACGTGGGCCATCTTCCTTAAAAACACGGCTTTCAAATTCATCAAAGAATCCTTGGGCTAAAACAGCTTGGAAATCGCGTTGCACTTGGGCATCACTATAGGTATCGCCTCTTTTACTTTGGATGTAAAGACGAATAGTGTCTGTAGGAATTGCACGATTACCGCGAATTTCTACATCTTCAATAAGTTTATTATCTTGAGCTAATATAGAACTAGTAAACAAGCCTAAAGTAAGTACAATAGGCATTGCTGCCATAAAAAACAACCGCTTCATAAAAAAAGCCTCCGCGGAGGATATCAGAGCTTAAAATTATCGTGGGCATCACTTGCATATGTTAGCAAGTAAAGGTTTTTTCTTAAGTATATAAGTAGATCTTGTTTGACGAACTAACCTTGTATTTAAGTTGCCCAAGTAGGAAAAATTTTCCAGGTTAAGAGATTCTAGTTAGGAAAGTTAGGAAAAGCAAGGCACAGATCCTATATTATTAACCAGGTTTTTCTAGTTTGGTTCATTAAGGGTGAGAGGAAAAATATAAAATATCCTTATCTAACTATAGTAACAGACTAAGGTATCCATATTATTTAAAGAAAGGCAGACCTTAATCTGCCCTTCTATATATTTAATGAGTAAGTAATGGATCTATTTGTTCAACATCTACTAGACGGTGTTGGAGTTCATTACTATCAAGGTAGACTTCAATACTTGAACCTTCAGCAAACTTACCTTGGATAACAGCTTCAGAAAGTGGATCTTCTACATAGCGTTGTAGGGCGCGTCTAAGTGGACGTGCACCATAAGAGCGATCTAAACAAGTTTTGTCTAGTACCCAACGCTTAGCACTTTCAGTCATAGCTACTGTTAAGCGTTTACGTTCTAGTGTTTTATTCATTTGGCCAATTAATAAGCCAACTACTTGCATTAAATCACTATCATTAAGAGGTTCAAAAACAATAATTTCGTCTAAGCGGTTGATAAATTCTGGGTTAAAGGTTTGTTTAACTGCTCCCATTACTGCATCTTCCATTTTTTCATTTTTTTGGAGTTCATTAGCAGCTTGGAAACCTAAATGGCCTCGTTTTTGGATAAAGCGTGCACCAATATTAGAAGTCATAATAATAATGGCATTCTTAAAGTCTATAGTATTACCTAAAGAATCAGAAAGTTGGCCATCTTCAAAGACTTGTAACAAGATATTAAAGACATCTGGATGAGCTTTTTCAATTTCATCAAATAGGAGTACAGAATAGGGATTACGTTTAATACGTTCTGTAAGTTGGCCTCCTTCTTCATGGCCAACATAGCCAGGAGGAGAACCAATTAATTTGGAGACAGAATGTTTCTCCATAAATTCACTCATATCAAAACGAATCATTGCTCGTTCGCTACTAAAAAGGAACTCTGCTAGAGAACGAGCTACTTCGGTTTTACCAACACCTGTTGGGCCTAAGAAAAGAAAACTTCCTACAGGACGAAATGGACTTTTTAGTCCAGCACGACTACGACGAATGGCACGTGCTACAGCAGAAATAGCTTTTTCTTGAGAAACAATACGTTTATGTAGTTCTTCTTCAATACGTAAAAGCTTTTGCATCTCTTCTTCTTTTAATGAAGAGACTGGAATGCCTGTCCAACGTGCAATTACATCCTCAATATCGCTTTTAGTTACAACATGACGAGAATCAAATTCATTAATCTCTTGTTCAGAAAAGAAACGATTATTATAAGACCTAGCGGCTCTAGATAATTCATAAGAATTAGCCATTTGTGAGAAGCGTAGTTTTACTTTTGCTCCTGCTTCATCAATTATATCTATTGCTTTATCAGGTAAAAAACGATCTGGAATATAGCGATTTGATTGATAAACAGCGGCTTCTACAGCTTCTTGCTCATAGCGAACTTTATGAAATGATTCATAACGTTCTTTTACGCCTTCTAGAATATTAATAGCTTCTTTTTCATTAGGAGCAGGAACTTTTACAGCTTGGAAACGGCGTTCTAAAGAACGATCCTTTTCTATTGACTTACGAAACTCTGCTGGGGTGGTTGCTCCAATACATTGGATTTCACCGCGAGAAAGGGCTGGTTTTAATATATTAGCAGCATCTAAAGAACCTTCTGCTGAACCTGCTCCGACTAATGTATGAAGTTCATCAATAAAAACTATATACTGTGGGTTTTCTACTAATTCTCTCATAATAGTTTTTAGACGTTCTTCAAATTGGCCACGATATTTAGTTCCAGCAACAACTAGGGAGAGATCTAAGGCTAAAATACGTTTATCAGCTAAAAATGATGGGACATCACCAGACATTATTCTTTGTGCAAGTCCTTCAACAATAGCCGTTTTACCTACACCAGGTTCACCAATTAAGACAGGATTATTTTTTGTTCTACGGCATAGGATTTGGACGACTCTTTCAATTTCATTGGCACGTCCTACTAGAGGGTCTAAAAGACCTTGTAAAGCGGCTTCGGTTAGATCTCGGCTAAACTCGGCTAAATGAGGGGTTTCTTTCTTTTGTGCAGCATGGCGTTCATTGCTAGTTGAACGAGTTAGTTCATCTCTAATAGCATTAAGACGTAAGCCACGTTCATGGAGGATTTCAGCAGCAACACTCTTTTCTTCTCTTAAAAGCCCTAATAAAAGGTGTTCTGTGCCAATATGACGATGTTGAAGGCGCTCTGATTCTTCAGCAGCATAGGCAAGGACTCGTTTTGCTTCTGGTGAAAGAGGTAGGTCTACAGAAGTAGAAACCTTTTCACGCAAAATGGTGCGGCCTTCAATTTCTTTACGAATTGATTCAATAGAGGCTTGAGAATGGCGGAAAAAGCGGTTGGTTAAACCTTTGTCTTCGCGCATTAGCCCTAATAAGATATGTTCGGCTTCAATAGCAGGAGCACCAAACTGACTCGCTTCATAGCGAGCAAAAAAGATAACTCGACGAGCTTTTTCTGTATATCTTTCAAACATGCTTATTCATCGCCTTCTTCAAGACCGTATTTCCATTGCAAAGCACTAGAAACTAACGGATTAAATGAAAAGTTTAAGTTTTTTACATAAATAACAATTTTAATAAATATCAATTAGCTAAACTTAGACTTAACTACGTAAGCGACCGTCTTCTAAATGCAAAACACGTGAGCAAATGGCAGCTAGACGTTCATTATGAGTAACAATCACAGAAGTTAAAGAACACTCACTATGCATAAGTTTAAGTAACTGATGAATTTCTTCTCCTGTACGACTATCTAGATTTCCAGTTGGTTCATCGGCTAGTAGTAATTTTGGCTTTTGAATTAATGCTCTTGCCAAAGCAACTCTAGCAGTTTCTCCACCAGACAGCTCTCCAGGACGATGTTGGAGCCTTTCTCTTAAACCTACTCGGGTTAAAATACTTACAGCGCGTTCCCGACTAGCCTTTTGGGACTGGCCACTAATTAGAAGTGGCATCATAGTATTTTCTATTGCTGAAAATTCAGGCAATAAATGATGAAATTGGAAGACAAAACCTATGTCTTTGTTTCTCACCCTTGCCAAGTCTACATCAGAGAGTTTACAAATGTCAAACCCATCCATAATCACCGAGCCACTTGTAGGGCGATCTAGTCCCCCTAACAAATGTAGTAGAGTAGATTTGCCAGCACCAGAGGGGCCAACAATTGCAATCATTTCTCCACGTTTAATTTCTAAAGAAAGTTTTTCAAAAATCACAACTTTATTTTTACCAAGCTGATAACTTTTGGCAAGAAGATTCGTTTGAATTATCACATTTTTATTATCTTTTATCGACTCAGAACTCATTATAATTAAAAATATCTATTTATTTTTTCTTATTCATAACGCAAACCCTCTACAGGAACCAGTTGCGATGCTTTCCAAGCTGGGTAAATAGTGGCAAGTAAGCTTATTGCCACTGCAATTGTAGCAACTAACAATACATCTAGTAAACGAGTATTAAAAGGAACATATGAAATAGAGTAAATTTTAGGGTCAAGTTGAATTAATTGATATTTATTAGCAAAAAAACTAGTTAAAACTCCGCTAATTGTTCCTATCACCATTCCAACTATCCCTATAATTAAACCCTGTAAAATAAAGATTACTAAAATGCTTTGGCGAGTTGCTCCCATACTCATTAGAATAGCAATATCACGGCTTTTTTCTACTACCATCATGGTTAAAGTAGTAATAATATTTAGGGAAGCAACCAAAATAATTAGCCCAATTCCAACTAAAAAACCTAATCGTTGTAAGTTTAATGCAGCAAAAACAGGCTGGTTAAGTTGTTGCCAATCTTTAGTTTTATAGCCAGGCCCAACAGCAGCTAATACTTGAGTAGCAACCTCTTTTACTTTGTAAATATCTGTTATTTTCATTTGAATTACTTGAGTAGGTTGATCATTAGAAATCATTTGTCTCATAGCTTCTAGAGAAATATAGCCCCAGTTAGAATCATATTCATAAAGCCCTGATTTAAATATACCTACAACAGTAAAAACCTTTTGACGTGGAGCTAGCCCTCCAGGAGTTAAACGACCTTCAGAGGAAATTACAGTTACTGTGTCATTTAATTTTGCTCCCAATTCAATAGCTAGGTCTATACCTAAAATAATTCCTTCTTCACCATTTTCACTAGCTTTAAGCTTATCAACTGAACCTTGGATTATGGTTTGAAATACTTCATTAGCTTCTTTACGTGCATCTAGGTTTACTGCCTTAACAATTGCACCACGAGAATCAGCAGTACCACTAAGATAAACTCCTGTATAGACTGTTGCGGCAGCAGCTTTAATACTAGGAATCTTTTCTAGTCTAGTAATTAGCTCATCTGGATTAGAAAATGCACTTTCATCTTCTTTTAACAGGTTAATATGTGCTGTACCACCAAGGATTTTATTTTGTAGATCTTGTTCCATACCACTTTGGAAAGCAAGTACAATTACTAGTGCCCAAACTCCTACCATTATCCCTATAGCTGAAATAGCTGTAATAAAAGATAAGACAGATTGCCGCCGTTTAGCTCGTAAATAACGTAGGGCAATAAAGATCTCATAGCGCATTTTTATTAATCCTTAATAATTCTAAAGAAGAAAGGCAGATATATATTTAAATGAAAAATGGCAAATATCCTACCCTAAATTAAAGAAGGGCAGACAGTCTGCCCCTACGATTCTTCTGATTCTTCTAAATTCTTTCTTTCTGGGCGCATATGAGGAAATAAAATCACATCTCTAATTGAGCGTTGACCAGTTAAAATCATTACCAATCGATCAATACCAATACCTTCTCCAGCAGTAGGAGGCATACCATAACTAAGCGCCCTAATATAATCTTCATCTAATACCATAGCTTCATCATCACCATGTTCTCGTTGGTTCATTTGTTGTTCAAACCTATGGCGTTGCTCTATTGGATCATTTAACTCGCTAAAAGCATTTGCAAGTTCCATTTTGGCAATAAAGAGTTCAAAACGATCTACAAACCTAGGATCAGTTGGAGATTGTTTAGAAAGTGGGGAAAGTTCTGTAGGAAACTCAGTAATAAAAGTAGGGTTATTAAGATGAGGTTCTACTAAATGTTCAAATAGAGCGCCTAAAAGTTGACCAGCATTAGCCTTTGGTGAAATCTCTGCACCTACTTTTTTAACTAAATCTTGTAAGCTAGCTAGGTCTATTAAGTCTTCTTTAGTAGGGGGAGTAATATTTTCTGGCCAATATTTAATTACAGCTTCACGCATTGTAAGACATGCCCAAGGACGAGCAAAATTAATTTTACTCTCCTCATATTCAACCTCTAATGTATGACAAACTTTTTCTACCAGCCCAGTAATTAAATCTTCTGTTAGTTCAATTAGGTCTTTATAGTCACTATATGCTTGATAAAATTCAAGCATAGTAAATTCTGGATTATGCTTAATTGAAAGTCCTTCATTACGAAAATTACGATTAATTTCATAAACTCTATCAAGTCCACCTACTACTAATCGTTTTAAGTAAAGTTCTGGAGCAATGCGAGCATACAATGTAATATCTAAAGCATTATGATGGGTAACAAATGGACGTGCAGCAGCACCAGTAGCTAAAGGAGAAAGCATTGGTGTTTCTACTTCAACATAGCCATGAGAATCAAAATATTGGCGAACTTCTCTAATAATTTGTGAGCGTTTAATAAAAACTTCTCTAACATCACGATTAGCAATAAGGTCTGCATAGCGTTGGCGATAGCGAATTTCTTTATTTTGCAAGCCAGAATGTTTATCAGGAGGAGGGGTTAAGGCTTTAGCTAAAAAGTCTAAATTTTTAGCATGAATAGAAAGCTCATTTGTTTTAGTACGAAATAAAAATCCACTAGCACCAATTAAATCACCTAAGTCTAATAATTCAAAGAGTTTCCATAGGTTTTCACCTACTTCATTACTACGCAAATAGATTTGCAAGGTTTCTTGACCATCAGAATAGGTAATAAAAGCAGCTTTACCCATTTTACGAATTGCTCTAATACGTCCAGGAACTTGCACTTCAATATGTGCTTCTTCTAGTTCTTCTTTAGTTTTACTAGTATAAAGCTCAACTATTTCTGAAACAGTATGTGTTTTTTGATAACGATGAGTATAAGCAGAAAATCCTAGATTAGTAATTTCTTGTAAATTCTTTTTGCGCTGTAGTGTCTGTTCATGGTCTAGTTCGCTCAAGTTTAAAATGCCCCCAAATTAATGATTTGAAAAAGTTAAGCTCTAAAAGCAGTTATTATGATTGAGCCTTCTAGGAGTGTCAAGAAAAGGGTTGCAATGACAAAATGAGAAAAAAAAGAGAAAAAACAGAAAGAAATACATTTTTATCAAGAATTTCTCTATTGTTAAAGCTTGATTCTATTTTATACTACTGACAATTTTACCTGACCAGGTATTTTAGTAATGGAGATAAAAACACCTTAACAAAAAACTCATAACCTTTAACAAAACTTGCCTAATAAATTATTTTTGTTCAGGTATTATTTTTTTCACCTTTTAAGGAGAAAATTTATGTATAAAAGGCAAAAGTCTTTTTCATACATTAGCTCTGTTTTTTTTATTATTTGTTTTATTCTAGTTTCTAAAGCAGCAGCACAACAACCAATTGTAACAAACCCAGAACTTAATCAAAGACTTGTAGAGTTTCAGACCAATTTTGAGCTTAACCCACCAGCAGTTTTTGGAGCAACCCCTAAAATTGAATTAAAAGGAAGTAGTGGTAAAGTCTCTTTTACCTTTCAGCAAACAGGGCGATATGATTTTAGCTATGGCTCAATACAATTTCTTCCTACTTCCCCAATTAGCGCAAATCGTTTTATTACTATACTAACAATTAACCAAGTAAATTTAACTGGAGATGCAGTTATAGAAATAACTAAAAATAAAAATACCTATGCTCCTTTAACTTGTCCTGATAGTAAATTAGCAGCAGTAGATGTAAGTTTTACAAGTCAAGTTGAGTTTGATAGCCAAGATCAATTAGTTTTCCAAGATATGAAAGTAGACTTTGATCCTACTAAAATTATGGTTAGTGTCCCTTGTTTAGAGTCTACCTCACTAGCATTAAGCTCTAATTCAAAGCTAAAAGAGTTATTAGATAATGAGTTAAGGTTTCAATTTAGCGAAGACCCACAAGAAAAAGGTAAGGGAAAGCCTGGTAAAGGACTATTAGAACTTACTAATATGGTATTGCAAAACCTGATAAAAAGACCTGACTCTATAGTAACAAGAACTAGTGAAGAAGTGGCTAACACCAATTGCACTATGGTAACGGCTAGTGCTGCATCTGCTTGTGGAATAGCTTCACTTAATAATATAAAGGCTTTATTTGCCGATCTTTCTAGAATTCCTAATCAAAATAACCTTACAAGTTTTAAGGATGCTCTAAAACTATTTAGTAAAGACTTAGAGGATGTTTCACAAGCTCTTTCCCCTTTTGGTCAAAGAACAACAAAAAAATTTGTTGATGATTTAAATATATTAATTTCAGATGGTCAAATTAACACTCTAGAACAAGAAAACCTAACAGCAAGCTTTTATAATTTAGTACTTGCAGCAGGTCTTAATAATACTCAGTTAAGTATTATTAAAGGTAGCTTACTTATGCGTCTTAGTGTAATTTCTGGAGTTTCAACCAAACAGCTACAAACAGACTTGGATAGACTTTCTAGTGATGTCCAACCTTGTTTAAGACCTTAATAAGAATAATTATTTTTTCTGTAAACTATGAGCCTCATTTATTAGAGGCTCATAGCTTTTTTTAAGCAAATAATTTCTCTCTATTGCTTGTGTAATTGTGATTTCAGCTTCTTTAGCTAAATCATTTTGTTTTGAAACCTCTTGTTTGGCTCTAAGTAGATAAAACATTCCTTTAAGACCAATTGCTTCTGCTAATTTTGAGTTAATTGAAAGCGCTTTTTCAATCAATATCTGGCCTTGATTTATCTCTAGGTTAGCAGTCTTATGATTTTTTATTTGCCATATTGCTTGCCAATAATAACTTTCTGCTAAAGTTTTATAAAAATCAGCTTCCATTTGCTCTGAAGGAATTTCCTTTAAGATATTTCTAGCTTGATTAAGTAATATTGTAGGGTCTTTTTGTTGTTCTATATATAAGCGTGCTGCTAGCATTTCTGTATTGCTTTGCTCTAAATAAATATCCATATCTTCTGAATTAAGTTTAGCTGCCATCTGAAATTGTGTTCTAGCTTGGTCAAGTAAATTTAAGTAATTTACTTGTTTATCTAGGTTATAAAAAACTTTCTTACTATGTATAACACCAAGGTTGTAATAGGTATTTGAATAACTAGGATCAAGTTCTATAGATTTATTATAGTTTTTTATAGCCAAATCAACTATCTCACTAGCATTTTGACCCATACTTACCATAAATAACCATTTATCCAAGTAAATTGTACCTAAAGAGTTATAAATAGCAGCATTATTTGCATTAAGTTGAATTCCTGAATTTAGATTATTTATTGCAAAATCATAGGAAGAAATAGGATCTATTTTGTTTGAAGCCTCATAGTTTGCTTTACTCCAAGCAACAAGCCCTGCATTACTATAAGCAGCAAAATTTGGAGTTAAATTAATAGACTTTTGACAATTATCAATAGCTTTATCTAAAAAAGCTCTTCCATCCTCACCTTGTTCAATTTCAAGTTCTCCTTTTTTCCAATAAACAAGACCTAACCCATTATAGGGCAAAGCAAAATTAGGATTAATTTTAATTGCTTTTAAGTAACTTTCCGCAGCTAAATCTAAAAATAAAAGACTTTCTTTGTCTTGGGCTTTTTCTTGAAAATAATCTGCCTTTTGTAAATAAGAACTCCCCATATCATAGAAAGCATACATATCTAATGGATTATAAGAAACTGCTTGTTTAGCCATTTCAATAGCTTTATCTAAATATTCATTAGGAGTTCCACCACGAATTATTTCTGATTCTGCCCAACGCCAATAAATATGCGATTTTTTTTGATAAGCTTCACCGCTTTCTGGATTTGCAATTAAGGCTTTATCACAAAATTCTAGGGCTTCTTTATAAGCAGATTTTGATAAATCTGTTTGTGCTGAATTAAGCCCTATTTCCATAGTCCTTAACCATCTTTGACATTCCCCTTCATAAACAGTATGTGCACTCTCTCCAATGGTTATTGCTACTTTATAGGCTTGGCCTGCTTGCTCATAGTCTTTTTTAGCATCATCATTATTGCCTGTTCTTTTTTTAGTATCACCTATTGCCAAATAAATATCAGCCTCAAGTTTTTTGGCTTCATAAAGTGAAGGGTTTTCCTTAAAAGCTTTCTGAGCTTTTTCTAAAGCTTCTTCATATTTTTTTTCATAAAAAGCTATCAATCCTTCAACATAAATAGGTGAAACTGTTGTTAACTCTTTACTTTTAGTTAAATATTCTAATGCAGGGGTGCGATATTCTTTTTCTATTTCTACCTCTCTAGCTTTGCGTATATCAGCATTAGTAATTTGGCTAGTTTCCTCTAATGCTTCTTGGTAAAGTGCTCCCATAGTTTGCCCTAAAGCATATTTAGCTTCAGGGGTGTCATAACCATTTTTTAATGCTAATTCTAGGTGTTCTCTAGCTTTAATATAATTTTTTAAGGTTAAATAGCCTTGCCCTAAAGCATAATTTCCTGGCCCAATACCTACCCTACCCACTTGCTCCATCTGTTTATTTATATCTTGCATTTTTTGTTCAACAAGAAGCTTTTCTTTTTGTACATTATGGAGAGGTAGGAGGGTGGCTATTTTCATTATTGTTTCAATTTCTTTTACTTGTTGGCCAAATTGTTGTCCTAGTTGTTGGGCAAGCCGTCTTTGTTCAGCAGATTTCCAGCTAGTCCATCCTACATAGCCAGAAGAGCCTAAAAGCACTAAAACAGCAGCAGAAAGAGATATAGTAGCAACTTTATGTTCTTTTGCTTTTTGCCACATTTTATATTGCCAAGTAACAGGTTTGGCTTGAATTGAAGTTCCATCTAAATAGCGGTTTAAGTCCTCAGCTAAAGCTTTGGCGGAGTCATAGCGGCGTTGTGGTTCTTTTTCTAAACATTTTAAGACTATTGTGTCTATATCTTGAGGAATAGTAGGGTCTAGCTCTCTCATTGGCCTTGGCTCTACCTTAAGTACTTGTAAGAGAACTTCCATAGGGCTAAAACCCTCAAACGGTGGTCGGTCGGTAAAAATCTCATATAAAGTTGCACCTAGAGCATAAACATCTGTTCGTCTATCAAGATTATCTGTTCGACCTTTTGCTTGCTCTGGGGCCATATAACAAGGTGTACCTAGAATCTCACCTGTTACCGTAATCCCTTTATTAGCAACTTCTTTGACTAAACCAAAATCTAGAATACAAGGATGCAAACTACCATCCTGGTTTTTTTCTACCATAATGTTACTAGGTTTTATATCACGATGTATTAACCCTTCTTTATGTGCAACATGTAAAGCTAGAGCAGCATCAGCCATTACTTTTATTTTTTGCTCTACAGTTAATTCTTTAGCTAGTTTTTCTAAAGTATCACCTTGAACATATTGCATTGCTACAAAAATTTGATGTTCTTCTTCTCCTACTTCATAAACCTTACAAATACCAGGATGATCAAGCCTAGCTTGGGCACGACCTTCTAAAATTAATCTTTTTTTAGCTGCTGGATCACGGCTATGAATAAACTTTAAGGCTACATAACGGTCTAAAGCTACATCATAGGCTTGATAAACACTTCCCATACCACCTTCACCTAAAAGCTTAATTATTTCATAACGCCCAATAGTTTTTAGTGGTTGAGGATGTGTGGCTAGATTTGAGTGGGTATCTCTAGCATCCATCTCCTTAGCAGCAGCAAAAAGCGTATTATTAGGAGCAAACAAAGTACGATAATTATTAGCTAAAGTAGCTTTAGAATCATCACTTGTTAATTTAACCATAGCTAAAGTAGGAGTTGACTCTTGAGTCATTTCTTCCTGATTAACTAATTCTTTTTTTAATTCTTTTAGTTTTCTTATTGCACTATCATTTAAAAACCCTGATGCCACCGCTTGACTAAGAAAGCTATCTATATCGGTATCAAGAGTTTGTTCTTGAGACAATTGATTTAGCTTGTCTTTAGTCAATAACCCTTTTTCTATTGCTAATTGGATTAGGTCTTGAGTGTTATTTTTCATGATGACAAAATGTTGGCTACTAGGACTTAACCAAATATTAAACCTAAACTAAGCAAAAAAGTAGTAGAAATATCAAACCTTTTACAAAAGTCTTAGTCTTAAGCACAAAACCGTGAAATAGTATTTTTCCTAGTCAGGGCATTTAACCATATCTGCTTTAGTTTTAGTAAGAGATTGTTGAGTAATTAAATTTAATTTTTCTCTAGCCTCTAATAGTTTAGGGTTAAGGCTTAAAGCAGTTTGTAACTCTAGGCGTGCTCCTTCAAAAAAGTTCATTTGAGTATAAACTATTCCTAACTGATGATGTGCCTCAAAAGCCTGTCTATTAATACTAAGTGCTTTAAGTAAATAATTCTTTGCCCCACATAAATCATTTTTTGCCAGTAAATAAGTACCATAAAGAATATAAGTATCTGCTTCATTTGGTGCAAGTTCTAAGGCTTTATCTATAAACTCTTTAGATTTATCATATTGGTTTTGTTTTTGTAATACTTTGGCTAAATTAACTAAAGCCTCGCTAAAAGTAGGATCTAAAAGAACAGACTTTCTAAAATGTACTTCAGCTTCTTGTAAGTTATTAGCATTAAGTAAAGCTAAGGCTACTTCATTTTCTAGTTTAGCATGAGGTACAGCATATTTAACTGCTTGATAATAAGCTTCTACTGATTTTTTATAGTCCTGTTTAATACTGTAAAGCCTACCTAAAGCAACATAAGGTAAAGCACTAGTTGGAGTAAGTGTAATCTGTTGTTGCAAAGCGGTTAAAGCTTCATCATAACGGCCTTGTTTAATATAGATATTTCCTAAAATTGCATATACCGACCCATAACGAGGGTTTATTTGCATAGATTTTTTAAAGTAAGTCTCTGCTTTGTCTAATTGTTCTTGGGATTCATAATAAAGCCCTAATGCAAAATTAGCTGGTAAATTACCAGGAGAAATCTTTACCACAGAACTATTAAGAGAAAAATCATTCTGAAAATCAATATTACGATAATAAGTCCTCCCTAAAAGCATAAGAGACAATAATATAGATAAACATATAGTAGTTTTTTGCCAACCCTGTTCATATAAATAATAGAGGAGGGTTGCAGCCAAAAGACAAATAGACAAACTAGCCAGATAAATTACTCTTTCAGCAATTAAATGCCCTGTTACAATAAAAATATTTGACGCAATACTAGAGGCAACAAAGAAAAATAAAATCCCAAAAGCTATAATAGGGTTTTTCTTTATCTGCCAAATACCTATAGCAATAATACTAGTAATTAATAATAGTGCTAAAGCTATTCCTAAAGTTAGGCTAGTTTGAGTAACAATAAAATCATTTGCATAATACAAACGTAATTCTTTTGGCCAAACTAACATCCGAAAATATCCTAAATACCCATAACTCATTGTGTAAACACGCATAAGAAATGTATCTGTAGGTAAAAAATATTGTCCTCCTTGAGGAACACCAAAAGCCCCAGTAATCAAAACTCTTAGGAGTAGATAAGGGAAAGTCATTAAAACATAGCCAATTATTTTTTTATTAGGGATTAATCTTGTTGACCAAGTAGGGTTAGTACAAACTTGTGCAAGCATCAAAATTCCAATAAAAGTAAAACTTGTTTCTTTAGATAATAAAGATAAAAAAAAGACAAATAGCGAAAGAATATACCAATAATTATTTTCAAATGACTTTAAGTAAAAACACCAGGCAGCTAGTAAAAACATTGTAGCTAACAACTCTGGACGGCCATTAATAATGCTAACTATTTCACAATGAACAGGATGTAAGGAAAAAAATACAGCACATAAAAGCGAAAGTAGCTTTTTTTCTGTGTACTTATTACATAACCAATAGATTAATAAACAACTTAGTGTATGAATAAAAATATTGGTTAAATGATAACCATAAGGATTTAATCCATTTATGGCATAATCAAAAGCAAATGTAACCATCGGGATTGGGCGATAATGGCCAATAGATGGCTCATTAGCCCAATATCCCTGCTGAAATAGCTTAGGAATTCTTGATAGGGATCTAATATCAGCATTTTCCTGAATCAGTCCATGATCATCAACAACAAATTCCCCTAATGTACTATTAGCAAATGCAAGTAAGTTAGTTAAGACTATTATTAATAGTATTAAAATATTTTTCTTGGACTCACTAATAGCTGAAAAACTACTATCTTTAATAGTCATAATGGTTTTGCTAAATCTTCCCTATTTTTAACTTAGTTTTAACTTAACTTTTAATTTGCCTTTAACTATCAGACTCATGCTCAGTAATAATATTAACTACTTGTTTTGTTATAACGATTAATTTAATTAATTTTCTAAGCAGCAATTTTTGATTTTACTTTCTCCTAGCTTAAAACTAAAGCTTTGATTTGTTCTAGAAAATTATCACTATTAACTTCAATTCTTGTATAGAATTTTCCATTTATTTCTATTAGACAATAGCTTTAAGTTAACAAGAGAAAATTTTTCAGGAAATTTAGTAAGCTTTTAACTAAGATCTATGGCAACAAATTTTTACTCATCCCGATAATACAAATGAACCATCATTCATTTTCTAGTTTCTACTTCTAATCAAACTTCTTAAGGGGACTTAATAATGCGTATTAACTCTAATAACCAAGATTCTTTACAAAACACACAAGCAACAGAAAATAAACAACCTGTTCAAAATAATGAACCTTTGCGCCAAGATGTAATGCGCGATACAGCAGTAAGAGAGTCCCTAAAAAATCCTAGTGATTTAGCAGCACATGTTAATCGTCTATCAGGACAATTTGAAAGAGCTAAAACAGATTTTGAAGCAAAGAAAATCCGCCAACAAGTTGATTCTGCAATACCTACAACACCAAATGCTGCTGCTATGCCAAATGCTGCTGGGACTAAAGTAGTAACAACAACTGATGTAACAAGAAGCCCTGCATTTGACAGACTTTCTAGTTCTCAAAAAAGTTTGATTAACAAAACCCTTTCAGATAATCGTGGCAACACCCAATTAATAAGCGAATTTAAGGAAATGATTGAAAGCCCTGTATTTAGCAGACTTAACAGCACTGAAAAAGGCTATTCTCTTAATGGTTTAGCTAAAAATATTGGTGCAGATTCTGCTGATATACTCCAATTTACACAAACCCCTAGTTATCAAAGCTTTAATAGAATGCAAAAACAACAAGGCCAATTAATACTTGGCCTACTTTCTGCTGATTCACAAATTGCTAGCCATAATCCAATGAGCAAAAATACAGTGAAATTGTTGACTACTGGTAACGTAGACCTAGCACTGCCAACAAAAGCTGAACTTAAACGAGATGGTTTTACTGATGCAGATTTACAAGGGCTATATGGATTTGCTGATGGCAATACAATGTATGTCAACATCTATCGCCCAGGTATATTAGAAAGTCGTGAAGATATGGTACGAACTGTTGCCCACGAAATTAACCATGTGATTAATGACAGAGAACCTGGTAAGGATTCTGAGTTTGACACTCCTGAACGTGCATTAGATGAATATCGTGCTTGGTATACAGAAAATTTTGCAGTAGGAATTAATCCTCCTACTGTAGCTTATATGCAAGATGTTTATGCAAACTTTTTTAGTCCTAATGCAGGCTATGATAATATTCGCGAAGTTTATGTAAAAGATCCTGATTTCCGTAAGGTTGTAGATCAAATTAAAGTTGACTTAGACAATGGAAAAGTAACTGATCCAGAAGCATTTCGTAAGTCTTTGGCAGCTTTGGTTGGCAAGGATCCTTTTATTAAGAATCCAAACTATTTGACTACCCCAGGCAATTTGGATAATACTCCAACACCACGCCCTAGGGGAATTTAATAAAACATTAGGAGTTTTAGCGATGGAGCAAAGTGTTGAGAAATTTATCTTAAGCGACTTAAAAGAACGTTTTGATTTGCCAGCAGAAAAAATCTCAATTTCTTCGCCCCATCCTACTAACTTCCCTGCTGATGCCAAACTCTTTAGAGCAGAGAAAAAAGGGAGTTATGGCAATATTTATTACAACTATATTCAGGTTAATGGAAAGTTTTACACTTCTATAGATGAAGATAGTTTCTCAAAATTACTAGCAACAGAAAAAATCCTAACCCGCCCGCGTTGGAATGCTCACCAAGTTGCAGCGCTTTTTTTACATTTAGTAGTACGTGATCTGCGACTAGTAGAAGCCTCTAGTGATGTTAGCAAAACTACGGATGAAGACTTTAATAAAAAAGTAGAAAAGATTACACCTCCATCTTTAGAGATTAATGGCTCTGGAGCAGAAGCAAGATTTTGGACTTTTCAAGGTCGTTATCAAAAATTAGAATATTGGCAAGTTCATATAACTGCTGATTATAAAATGAGTTACGACCGTAGCTAGAGATATTTAGTCGTTTTGGTAAATAATAGCTAATTTTTTCACCGAATTTTTATTATAAAAATTTGTATTTAAATCCAAAGCTGTACTAAAATAAAGCGGCAAGCAAGTAACGGTGGCATACACCTAAATAAACAACTACTAGAGAACTGCTATCAAAAGACTTTTGATGTTGAATATCTTGGAAAACTGGCAATGTTTTCGCATTGGCGAAAAACAGGTAATTTGCATTCTATTCCCTTTGGTATCTACACTAAGCATTTAATTTGTCAGTTCTTGTCAAACTTTAAGAAAGGTATTTTTTAATTATGAAACTCTATGTTGGCAATCTATCTTTTTCTACTACCGAAGGGGAGCTATCAGAATTATTTTCCCAAGTTGGTAATATTCAATCCTTAAAACTTATGACAGACAGAGAAACAGGCCAATCTCGTGGCTTTGCCTTTGTTGAATTAGCAGATCGTAGCGAAGGTGAAAGCGCTATTTCTCAATTCAATGGTCATATGCTTAATGGTCGCGCAATCAAAGTCAATGAAGCTAAACCTCAAGAAAACAATCGCGGCGGCGGTGGTTTTAACCGTGGCGGTGGCGGCGGTTTTAATCGTGGCGGCGGCGGTGGTCGTGACAATCGCGGCGGTGGTCGTGGTGGTGGCGGCGGTCGTGGCGGATATGATCGTTACTAAGCTATAAATAATTTTCTTAGCTGTTTTGCTAATAAATTAAGACTTATAGATTAAACTAATAAAGGGATAGAAAAACAATTTTTCTATCCCTTTTATTAATATAAGCAAGTAATTTTACTTTGCTCATCTCTGTTTCCTAGCACGCCAAGTACTAACACCTTCTTTTACAAGGCTTGAAATTAGATGTCGATTTTCATATATCAATTTAAGCCAAGCTTTTTTAGTCATTTGTGGAAAGTAGATCCCTCTAAAGAAAAGCCTCGCAATAATATGGCCAATACGATCTTGGACAGGTTTATCATTAATAGAGTTAATAGCTGAAGCATTTCTTTCTGGACTATAAGAGTTTGACCAAGCATGATTGACTTCTACCCTAGCCTCAGAAATCGTCATTTTTAACGGAGTATGTGCCATTTCAAAAGGAGCAAAATCCATCCAATGTTTTGGGCGGGCTAGTCGTCCAGCTTTTGCCAATCTATCATAGAGTGGGGTAGCAGGAAATGGAGTTAATTGCCCAAAAACAGGTAATCCTGGAGGCCAATTACTTATCTGCTCAAGAGTACGCTGAGCAACTCCTGGAGTATCATTATCCATTCCAAAGATAAATGAAGTAATAGCGTAAATATTATATTGTGCTAAGCGCTCAAGCACTGCACCATATTCAGAAGGTTTACTAAATCCTTTGTTTACATCTTTCATATTAACTGGATCAATAGATTCCATTCCAATAAATATCCATTTACCACCAGCTTGTGCAATAAGTTCTACTAATTCTTCATCACGTAGTAGATTAGCACTAATTTGTGCTACCCAAGGAACTTGTGCATTAGCACTTATAATACTACGTAGTAAAGATTTTGTTCTTTTGACATTAATAGCCAAATTATCATCAATAAAAAAAGCTGCAACTTGCCCTTGTTGACGCCTAGCACAAGCTTTAAGACGTAAAAGCTCTTCAACAACGCTTTCATCTGTACGAAAACGAATAGAATCCCCAAAAAAACCTGTTACAGTACAAAACTCACATCCATAGGGGCAACCTCTTCCTGTTTCTATAGGAACTACATGAAAATTCCCCCAACCAGTACCTAAACGTTTTAGGATTGGACGTAGAAATTTAGGGACAAGATTAAATTGTCTTAAATCAAGTGTTTCCCAAGGAATTACTGGATAGGGTTGAAGGTTTGGTTTCTTATCTTTACCTTTTACATCTGTTTCTGGTTGGTAAACATCTTTTAACTGACCACGAGCAGCATCTTCAACAATAAGAGGCCAAGTTTCATCTGCTTCACCTAAAGCTATTGCATCAGCATGACGCACGCCACCATCACGACCAAGCGCCTCATCTGGGACTTCTGTAACGTGTGGCCCTCCCATAACTACAAGCACTCCAGCAGCACGTAGTGCATCAGCCATACGATAGGCTTTAGCAATCATTCTAGTCATTGCACCAATTCCAACAAGCCCAATTTTTTCTTTTTTTACAAATTGGACTAATTCTTTTTCATTCATTGAGTGGGTGTTGCCATCGACTAATATAACTTCATGACTGGGCGGAGTAAGTGCTTGTAACAAAAACATCCATAAATGGGGCATAAAATTGCGTGTTACCCCATTATCAGGGTTATAAAGTAAAATTTTCATAGATTCCTTATAGTTCTTTGATGAACTTCTTAGAGGAGAGGGTTTAATTATTGTAGATTTAAGCAAAAGTACTTCGGTTTTGTATGGGCTAACAGGCTTATTTCATAAGGCTTTCAGCTTATGGTTATGCGAATTATTTTTCTTAAATTTTACATGTCCTTTACAGTTTTTTCCTTTCTCAGCTATGTAATTTACTAAAAAATGGATAAATAACTATTTTTTAACATAATTATAAACCATAACAAAGTTTTATTACATGTTTAACTTATTCTAAAATAAATTGCATTAACACTTTGCCAAAACGTACCCTATTTCTACTTTGTAAAGGATAAAGCTGGTTAGGTAGTAATTTTTCTAATTGTTTACCATCAAATATAAAAGTCCCATTACCGCTACTTAAATCTTCAAGAAAAAATTTCCCTTCTTTGTTATGTATTTGAGCGTGATAACGAGAAATAGTCCCTTCTTTATCAAAAGACAAATCTACTTCAGGATAAGAATTTCTAGCTAAATCAGGTCTACCTATTAAACTAGTTTGTTTATCTAAAAAAAAGACTTCAGGATCTTTTTTACTATCATCAACTAAAACTAATTTGGCAGTTTGTTTATTAATATGCTCTTTAGTTTGAATTGGTTGCTCAGTTAATGGGGCTTTAAATAAAACATCTGCATCATGTTTATGATAAAACTGGGCTTGTTGAAGTTCTGGTTTAAGAATAGTTTGCTCTAAATCTTCTTCAACTTCTTTAGCTACTACTTCTAATTTTTCTCCACAACAAGGACAATATAGTACCTGGGTATAACACTTAGCACATTGCATAATTTATTCCCCTATAAAATTTTTCCTTAATATTAACAAGTATAGTAGCTTTCGCCAATGTCCATTCAATCCCTAGTAGGTCTTCACTAGTTCAATCCCAGTATAATAAGTCTTAAGAATTTCTTCATAGTTTAGTCCATCTACAGCAAGTCCATAAGCCCCAACTTGACACATACCTACACCATGCCCCCAACCCCGTCCAGAAAAACGATAGCGCTTTATTTCTCCTTTTTGATCATATTCACGTAAAACAATAAAAAGACTTTCTCTTAACCCTAGTGCAGACCGGATTCTTAGCCCTGTAATAGTGCGTTCTCCCTGCTCACCTATTATTTTTAACTCTGCTGCTCTTTGAGAATAACCATACTTAGCAATCTTAATATCTAAAATATCTCCAACATTTACCCTTGCATCAGCTAGCCTAGCTTTTAATTCTTCTGGACTATATTCAACTTGCCATCTGGAAAATACTGAAAATCTATCACTAGCTGCCCCATTAGGATTAGGTTGTATTTCTAGGTAGTCTATTCTGCCTCTAGAATCTACATGATAGTTAACTTTTTCACCACCAATGATTTCTACACTATTAGTAGGAAAAGCCTCATTATTGACTAGGCGAAATAGGTAGCAATCTGCTGCTAATTCAAATTCTAAAGCTTCTTTGTTTTTAGCAGTTTTAATCTTAATACGTCGACCTTCTAAAGGTTTAGTTGTACCTGTTTCTAATGCAGGTTTGCCTAGTTTTGTAAGAGACCTAGAAAGAGCAAGTAACATTCTGCTACGAGTCATAGCACTCCGAGGGTGCAAACTCCCATCAGGATAAGGAGATAAAATTCCTTCCTGTAGAAGTGCAGCCACATCCATACGACGTTTAGCAGGAATATCTTTAGCATCTGCTCCTAACAAATAATCTGCATCTGCTGCTGATAATAACCGACTTGGACTATCTTGACCATAAACAACTTGTAATAGAATACTCGCAAAACTACTAAGAGCAGTAATATCTTTATTAGCTTTATTAGCTTCAGATAAACCTTGGCCTGTTAATTCTGCTAATTGTGTTAGCCAACGCAATGCTTCTTTATCATTTGGCACTGTTTGGAAAAAATTAGCAGGAAAGTTTTCTGGAAAAGAAAAACTTAAAATTGACAAAGATGCAATTTCACGAGTAAGCACTCGCCCACCTTCACCTATTATAGGCTCAAAACGTCTTAAGGTTTTGAATTGACGAGGGTTAAAGGCTTCTTGGGAATCTTCAAACTTATCATTTTTGTCATTTTTACTATTTTTATCATTCTTATCGCTTTTATCGTTTTTATCGTTTTTATCGTTTTTACTTTCTGCATCTACACGACGTGAACGACCTTGAGAAGAACAAGCAACACTAACTAAATAAGGAACAGGTTCAGTAAAAACAAACTCTGAAGACTCAGTAGTTCCACCACAAGTTGATGTATAAAGAGCATTTATTGGTTTTCCTTGGTAAGTGGCAATCATTCCCCAAGTTTCTTCCACAGCTTTATTAGTCAATTGATGTTCTGTCGCTTTACCACCATAGACTTGTGAAAGTGGAGTAGAAAGAAGGTCATAACCTTCAGCATCAAATTGTCCTAAATTTTTTACTGCATAGGTACGAGCCGCTACAGCCTGGGCTTTAAGTGCCTCTAACATTGGAAACCCTCCTGGGCTAAGCTCATTTGGAACAACCCCTCTAATATAATCTTCCATTTGTAATCGATTAATTATACTTAAACGTCCACGTTTATTAGTAAAAACCTCTATTTGCCCACGATAAGGTTTTCCATTGTAGTATAAAGGTGCAGCTTCATCATCTTGGGCAGCTAATACCATTCGGTCATTTGCTGTAGCTATGGGATTTCCATTAGCAACAGCTTTAATCATTTTTTCTTTATATTTACTTTTTTGCTGTTCAATTTTAGACACCCAAGTTTTTTTATAGCCGGCATTCATTACTTGAACCATAAATGTTTTTGCTTGATCAGCAGAATAAAAATCACCTATCCCCACTTCATATTTTTCTGCCTCACGATCAAAATTTACAAATATTGGTTCAGTAAATTGCTTGCGTAACTGAGTAACTAAGCGTTCTGCTTCTTGATTAGTTTTTAAGTTAGCCACTTGTACACGGTAAACTTGTCCAGGCCGCTCACGCACTTCTCCCATTTGGATTTTAACTTCATTAACAGATAAGGCTATTAGCTGTTTTTCTTCATTATTAAAATAAGCAAGTGGTTTAGGAGAAGTTATTTGAGCAAATCCCACATCAGTAGCAAGTGCAACTCTAATTTCTGGGCCTTTTGCAGGATCAAATGTCTTAGTCACTATTTGCCCTGTTGGAGTAAGTTCATTTTCCTCATTAAGGCTAGAATTAGGATTAAGACTAGGATTAGAGGGTTTTATATCTAAACGATTAGCTGAGTCTGAAGGGGATTTAGGCTTAACTTTTTCTGGTTTTGTTAAAAGATTTGTTGCACGTCTTGGCCGAATAAAAAAATCTGCTGGCATTGGGCGAACATATTTTTTAGCAGTGAGTTCTAAATTATCTGACGCTAAGACCTTCACAGAAAGCATATGAGGCCATAACATTAGTAAAATTAATAGACTTGATAAACGAGTCTTTTTACTCATACAACACCTTAAGGGTTATAAGTTAAAGTAAATCGCATGCGAATAATATTTTCACTACCAGAAGCAGATAAAGGAGGTAGTGGGCTAGAGCTACGACAAGCACTAATAGCAGCCCCATCTAAAGCATTACTTCCTGTAGTAGACTCTTTTTCTATTTCAGCAATCGTACCATCTCTTTTTACATTAAAGACTACTGAAACACTAACTTTTTGTTGATTTGCACGCGCAATGATTGGAGGAAAAACATTAGAACGAATTGCACCTTCTATAGTGCGGATGTAGGTGTCATTAACCGTTGAATATAAAGCAAGTATCTCAAATCTACCTTCTATTGAAACTAAACTAATAGTTTCTTTAAAAGTTGAAGTAATACCAGCTTTAGCAAGTTGAGAGACATTATTATTACGAATACGCTGTTGTTCTCCAGCAATTAATGCACGAATATCTGCAGGAGTAACTACTTCTAGATCAGCATTATTACCATTTTTTAAGCTGTTTTTTGAATTATTAGTATTTTCAAACCAGTGAGCATCAAGTTGTCTACCACGCAAATGAGTTTTAGCTTTAGGCAAAAACTCATCATCATCTGGTGTTTGTGCCAAAACAGAAAAAGCAGATATTAATAAACAAATTGTTACTTTTTGTATTTGATTCATTATTTAATTAAGTATTTTGTTAAGTTCTTCGTTATTAAGTCTTTTAGCAAGCTCTAATGCTGTTTTTCCATCATTATCTGTAGCGGTTTTATCAGCACCTGCTTCAATTAACATTTTTATAATATCTATATGTTCTCCAGCTACAGCAGCAATTAAAGCTGTTCCACCATTAAATCTTTTTGTAATTATCATTGATGTGCCTGGTTTGGTTTTTGCGTTAACATCTGCTTTTGCTTTTATTAGTGCTGCTACTATTTCTTTATTACCAACTAAAGAGGCTTTCATTAATTCAGAAATGCCACCATTATCTTGATGGTTAACATTTGCTCCAGCTTCTATCAATATATTTACAATATCTTCAAAACTTCCAACTATTGCAGCACCTAAAGGCGTACTAGGTAGCCCTGCCTTAGAGTTAGCATTAACATTTGCTCCAGCAGCTATTAAGGTTTTTACTGTTTCAGTATGACCATTAATACATGCAGCTATAATTGCTGGTGATGAGCTTGTGTTATTAGCTTTTACATCTATTCCTGAAGCTATTAGTTCTTTTACTTTTTCTAGCTCCCCTTTTCCAGCAGCTTCTGTTAAATCTAGACTTGTAGGTGGTGAGCAAGCACTAATTATTAAAACTAACACTAATAGCATCGTTTTTAGTATGCTGCTTTTCATAAGTTACTCTTTCTATATTATTCTTTTGGTATTTCTAAAAACTCTACTAAGCTATAACCTAAAAAACTTTTTGTGCCAATTTATGAAACTCACGACGACGATCATTCATATTAAAATCTTGATAAATTGGGTGTGTACGATTAGCAAGTAAAATATAAACTCTTGATTTTATTGGATCAAGCCAAAGACTTGTACCAGTAAAACCAACATGGCCAAAACAATGTGGTGGTAAAGTATTACCAGCATTAACACTAAACCCTGCTAGTAGCCAGCATAATGACCGTCCTTCTTCACATCCAAGAGTTAAATTTTTTTCAAATAACGGAAAACTACTTTCTTTAAGTAACAAACTACCTGGCAAAAATTGTTGAGCTAGTTGCAAAACATCACAGGCATTGCTAAATAAGCCTGCATGCCCTGCTACTCCATCTAAAAAGTAAGCATTATTGTCATGCACTACTCCCCAAATGACATCTTCACGCCAGTTGAAGTAATTTTTTGCTCTTTCTCCAGCTAATTTTTTTTCATACTGATTACCTGTTTCTGAAGCAGCAGTCTTCTTTTTCCACTCCTTAGGAGGATTAAAACAGGTATTTTTAAGATTAAGCGGCTCTAAGACTCTTTGACGTAACAACTCATCTAAGGGTTTGCTAGCGATTTTTGCTAAGAGTATTCCTAAAGTGATATAGCTTAAGTCGCTATAGATTACCTTACTTCCAGGGGCATAAACTAAAGGCTCGTCTGCAATTACATTTAAGACTTGCTTAGGACTATCTGCTATTGCATAAAGAGGTAACCAATTAATAAATCCTGCTGAATGACTAGCTATTTGTGCAATAGTGATATTTTGTTTGTCTGACGTATTAAATTCTAATAGTATATCGCTAATAGGTTGCTCTAGAGAAATTAGCTTTTCTTCTAAAAACTGAGCTAGTAACAAGCCTATTACCAAAGGTTTTGTTATAGAAGCAAGATCAAAAATTGTATCTAAAGTAACAGGGATTTTTTCTGGTGTAATAATGGCATTACCACAAGCACCAGACGCAATAATATCTTTACCTTGTGCGATTAAATAAACAGCACCTGGAAAATCACCTACTTGAATAGAGTTGTTTAAAAATTGATCTATTTCTTTAACTATTGGCATAAAAGTACTTGATTCTAATAGACTATAGCGTGAAGCAATATCAAATACAATACCTATTAACAATTTTGCATTTAATAGAGGTTTAGCTTGAAAAGCTTTTTAGATCAAAAAGATGTAGTACTAGAAGCTACCCGTAATTATCAATATGATTTATACAGTAGTAGAAATTTGTAGTAGAAATTTGCAGAGTTTCTAAAACTTCGATCTAGTAGAGTTAGATTAGAAGCAGTATTGAATTCATATAAAACTTTTAGATATAGTAATTTTTATAATTAACTATGTAATAAAGATAAACAAAGTGAAGTAAGGCTACTAGTATCTAAGGATTCAAAAGAAAGGGATAAAGTTTTGCCATCTTGTTCAAAGGTAATTTGACAACCTGAAACAACATTAATAGCAGTATTTTTACCACTAATAGTTTTTTTAGGTAGAGAAAGTTTTTTAGTATCAAAGGTTATAAGCGCTACACCTTCTTGACCATTTACAACGGCCTGTGAAGGTCTTTCAATTAATGTTTCTTGTACAAGCCGTTTTTGCTTATTTGAAGAAAGACTAAGGTGCATATAGGATTTGTTCCCTCTGTTCATTTTAAGGAATTGATAAACGCTTTCCTTATCATAATCCCAATGACCATTACTTAGCCTTATAGCACTTATTCTACCTTCACTAATATATTTACATAAGGTAGGTCTAGATATTTTCAGAATTTTTAAAACTTCTTTAGCTTTCATAATTTAAAGAAAAACCTTTGCTAATAGATTTGTTTAGCTATTTTACTAAAAATTTATTAAACAAGACTGTGCATCAAATTATTAAATCTGATGCACAGCAAAAAGGATTAGAGATACCTTAAAATGAGTTATTTTTTGACCAAGAAATTATTCTGTAGCGGTTTTTAGTAACAGAAGAAGCATTATTTAGGTCTTGTATTCCTAAAGAATCAGAGTTTACATGAACTACATCGGCTACTAAACTACCAATAAATATCGATCCAGCTTCTAAATAAGCTGTTTTTCCACTAGTGGTTAGCACTACGTTAGCTGAAACAATAGCCCCATTATTAAAGTGTAAATCTTCTCCACCAGTATTTATTTTAAAAAGCTTTGGAGGACGTAAATAACTTGTTGCAGAATCAATATTGACCCTACTATTACTTCCTATTACATCCACTTTGGTTTTTATATTTAATGTAACAACTCCATCACCAATAACTGCAATTTTTCCATTGTTTACATTTAGCTCTAAAGCATTAATAGTTTTATTACCACTAGTAGTATCAACTACTAAAGTACCAGTAATATTTAACTTATTAACCGTAGTAGTAGTAGCTGTTATAGTGGTTGTACCACTAACAGATAAATCTGCTCCTCCTGGACTAGGCAATGTTGGAGAAGGGATATTAAAAGCAGTAGACTGATTAAGAATAGACCCTTGTATTGCTGAACTAGGACAACTACAACTACCACCATTACCTGTATAACGTTTTACAGATCCACGAACTAAAGTAGGGCCATTAGTTTGTATTACTACATTTTTATTAGACCCAACATCAGCAGATAAAAGGCTATCTAAATAACCTCCAAATCCTGCTGGAAAACTAGCAGAAGAAGCATCAGCACCATTAGTGTTAATTGTATGGGTTTGGAAGCCTCCTTCAACTTGTAGGTCATTTCTTGCTACAACTAAAGGATTACTAGTAGCTTTTACTCCTACTTCAATTATGGCTGATATTTCATTGTTAGCATTATTGATAAAGTTTTTGGCTGATCTAATTTTTATAGCCCATCTTTCTATTGGAAGCAAAGGAGAACTATAAGTTGTAATATCAACAGAAAGTAATGTAGCTTCTACCACATATTTTCCCTGTAAAATATTACTATTATCTTTTATAGAAACGCCTCCAGAGGTACCAAATAATGTATTAAAGCTAGTACCAGAAGCACTAATAGCAGATGGGATATTATTGGATTGTCCAAGATAAGTAGAAAACTTAACAGGGTTAGAGCTATTACCACCACTACCTGAGAGTGGGACAACTGGACTTTTACTTAAATCATAAATAGCAGATGGATTACTAGCAGGTGTATATGTAGCACTAAACCAATCTAGTGCTTTTTGTAAACCAGCATCAGCAACCATAAGGGTTTCAGACTCTGTACGATATGTGCCAGATCCTATAGAGTTGGTAGAACTAGAATATAGTAGAGCAACTAGCATTCCTGATATTACTAAAACACAAAGAAACACTATTACTAAGGCAGATCCTTCTTGTTTTTTAAGAAGGTTTTGCCAGTGAGTGATAAAAGGTAACTTATTTATTTTCATAAAACACTCTCCCTGTTTTTTATCTGACAATAAAACTAATAGCTAGCAATATTTCTTACCTCTTGAGGTGGAATAGAGCTAGGAATAAAGGCACCTGCAAGTTCTCCTGAACGCTTAATAGCAGAAATAGCAGCAACATTTCGAGAAGTAATTGTAAGACGATAAGTAAAAGTTGGTCGATTAGCAGCAATATACATATCATTTGGTGGTCTTACAGTTATAGTCATTAATACAGAAATTACATTACCAATACTGTCTTTAATGTATTTGAAATTACAAGCTGTTACATTATCCAAAAGTGTATATGGCACCTTAAAGGTAGTTGAACCACTAGAAGGAACTGTACCAGTAACTAGTTCACTAGCACGAGTTATCCTTAAATTAGCGCTATCATATTTATATTCTGAATAATAAAAAGCTCCATTCTGATTCAAATCCCCAAAGAGCCGTAGTGTTGTGCTATTAGAACTCCAAGAAGCAGTTCCACTGCCAGCTAGGTCATACATAATTGCACCTGAATTAGGATAGTTTTTTCCTTTTAGTACTGTACCGCTACTTGGTAATGTACCAGTAACTTTTACTGTTCCAGATAATGTAGCAGGGTAATTACTATTACGGGTAACACGGGTAACAACTAAATTGTTTGTTCCATACCTTAAGGTATTACCCACATTAATACCACTAGTATTATTAACATCTATTGTCATATTAGTAGTGTTTGGGTTAGTAGCTGTTAGACCTGTAAAACCTGAAAGAGCAATAACTCCAGGGTCAGGATTACTTCCTGAACGCTCTATTTCTGTAGAAATTAAATTTAGTGCATTTTTTACTTGTTGATCAGTATCAGAAACAGCTAATTCACTTTTATTTACTTTTACTGCTCTTGTAAAAAGAGAAAAGACTGCAGTTAGAATTACTAAAAGAACTATTGAAGATACTAAAAGCTCTAATAAAGAAAATCCTTTTCTATTAAACTTTTTACAAAAACAATTCATCGATAAATCTCCTAAAATCTAATAGTTAATTTGAGACCATAGTAACTACTCTAGCTACCTTAAATGAATCTGTTTTAGCTCTTCCTACTACAGTAACTTCTATAGTTTTAACAGTCCCACTTGTAGCAACTTTCCATAATCTTATATAGATATAATTACCAGAGGCAGTAACTACATTACCGTCTTTATCCAAGTAATCAACATAATTTGTAGTGGTAGTTAGTGTAGAAGACGCAAGGTAAGGATTAGGAGCTACAGTTCCACCATTGGCAAGCCCTGATCCTCCTGTTGTAGGATAAGAAAATGTACCATCAGAATTTGCTATTAAATTGCCAGAAGTATTAGTAGATGTATCAGAATAACCTAAGCTAATAAGTTGCTCCATTTTTTGTTTACATAAGATAGAAGCTTTCATTAAATCCCGGCTTCTTGCATTTGTTGTTATGGTTACAGCAATAACTTGAGCCATTGCTAAAAGAGCAACAAATAGAATCACTAGGGCAACAGCTATTTCTATTAGAGTTAAACCTTTTTGAGAATTAAAATTACTTATCTTTTTCATATTTACCTAATAAAAATTAACTAGGGACGTAACCAGGTATTAGCATTAGCATCGTAATACCAGACCTCTACCCCACCAGCTAAAGAAACCGTTATAGCAAAATATTGTTTGCCATCTGAAATATAAATAGAGTTATTTGCTTTAGGAATGCCATTGTTATCTACAGCTAATCCATTGGTATTAAAAGAAATAGTTGTTGTTAAAGTAGGTGAGCAAGTCCCTGAAATTGCTCCACATTGTTTTGCACCATCAGCAGCACTTGCCCCACTAGGAAAAGGATTTGTTGATGAACCATCAACAAAAGACACACCTTGTCTTAAAGAGTCTGTTAATAAGGTTGTCCATGAAGAACCACTTTTTCTATTTTCTGAAAAAGTTCCTAGAGAGGTATCTATTACTAATTGATGAGGTGTTATTTGATTAATAGATCTAAATTTAGCTTCATTTATTCGATTAGCAATGTTATAAGCTGATGTACGTAAATTAGTATAAGAGTTATTGCTAAATTGAGGTATAGCAATAGCACTTAATATAAGAATTATAAAAAAAACCACTAGTAATTCTAATATACTAAAACCTTTTTTTTGTTTAACTATTTTTTCTCTCATTACTATTCTTTCGCTCTACTTAATACTTAATCTTTGTTTAATGTTAATGTAACAAATTCTGAAGAATTTTCTGAGAATGCAATTTTTTCTTGATTTTCTGTAACAGGTACTATACGCCATTTGTATTTATGGTATTTTTTTATGTGTTTAATAGTTTCTTGTGAAAAAATATAATTAGTTTCTGAAGTACGAAATTGAAAAACTAGCTTTCCTAAATCGTCGCCTTCATTATCTATAACTTGTAATAAATAATGGGCTTGTTGATTAGATGAGTGCCAACTAAAAAGTATTGGCCAAGTTTTGATAGTAGCTTGATCTTGTGGGGCTAGTAATTTTACTTGCACTCGTTTTTCTTGACGAACAGTAGAAAACCCAAAAAACGTTATAAACCCTATTAGGCATAGGATAGAAACCGAAGTAGTTTGAAATGTTTTTTTTAAGTTTGGGTTATCTGTTTTTTTTATTTTAGGTTCAGTACCATTTTTTTTATCTAAAAGTTTTGCCCCCTCTGCATTTTGCTGAGGTTTTATTAAAGCAGTTGGTTTATTGGTTACTGAGACTAAACTATTTTGTTTTGAGGCAGGTTTTATAGCTTTATCAATAGACAAGGATAAATCTTTATTTTGCCTAGTAAGCTTTACTAGTACTTGTTCTGAACCTAAAGCAACATTATTTTCTAAAGAAAGATATTGCTCTATTTTCAAAAATAATTCCTGTTTTTTAGAGCTATATTTTAATGCATCTTGATAATTACTAACTGACTGTTCTATATCACCTCTTTGAAAAAGAGTATTACCTTCTAATAAACTTAGTTCTGAGAGTGCCTCATTTACATTTACATCTTCAGAATTTACATTCATTTTATCAGGGGTGTTAGTAGTATAGAGTTTAAGAGAATAGAAGGGATCTTCTAAAGGCTCTATTTCTATATCATCAAAATCATCTACCTTTTTTAGAGAAGAATTATGGTTTTTCAAACTTATTTTAAACAGATAAACCCTAAATAAATGTAAATTAGTGGGTTAACTGTTTTCTCCTTTTACAAAAAGATATTCTTATTAGTGAAAGTGCTTGAGGAAGAGTTAATGTTTATATGTTTTCTATTAATATTCTATTAACTCTTTGTAAATATAGAGCAGGATTTAAGGAGTTTCAGACACTAAAATAAAAATTTTTATAGAAATTTTATGTCTGAAATAACATCTTAGTTGTTCTATAGTTTTATATAGGCATAGTCACTTTTTAAATCTAGATTCTTAAAAGTATAACTATCGGTTATTAAGCAAAATGGAAGCTTTGACTTTGGAGGAGCTTAAAAATTTACTTGGTATAAAAACTGATCAAGAACTAATTTCTGAGTGTATTTCTGGTAATGCACAGGCTTGGGAAATTTTAATTGAGCGTTATCGCTCATTAATATACTCAATAATTATAAAATATCGTTTTAGTGAATATGATGCAGATGATATTTTTCAAGCTACTTGTTTAAAACTTTTGGAAAAATTATCAGAATTACACCAACATGAAAAATTTCGCTCTTGGTTAATTACTACTGTAGTAAGACAATGCTGGCGTGCTAAAAAACGTCAAAAACAAGAATCACAATTTCCTAATCATTTTGAAACAGATGAGTATGATTTACTTTATAATGTAATGCCAGAATCTATTTTATTAGATGAGGGCTTAATAGAAATTGAAAGGCGGCACCAAATAGAAGTAGCGTTTCAACGTCTTCCAGAAAGATGTCAAGAACTTTTAAGGCATTTATTTATTTGTGATCCACCAACAAGCTATAAAGACATTTCAGAGCAAACAGGAATTAACTTCACTAGTATTGCCCCAACACGCTCACGTTGCTTAGAAAAATTAAAACTTTTTTTTGAAGAAGAAATAGGTAAACATAAACTTAGTTTGCCTAAAGAACATTAACTAAGATCTGCCAATATTACTTATTCTGGCGGAGGAGCTATGGATTGTTTATTATTTGAATACTTAGCATTATATATAGCTAATGGATTAGATGAAGTTACCACACTAAAATTACAAGCACATTTAGATAGTCCTTGTTTATTATGCCAAGAAAAATTAGCTTGGTATAAGCAAACAATGGTGGACTTAAAAACCCCGTTAAATAAAGGGCCAAATCAAATAGTAGAAAAAGCAAAACAGCTTTTTGCACGCAGTAGCTACATTAAAGCAACTCTACCTTATAAAATACTTACTAGGTTAATTTTTGATAGCTCAGTAATGACAGAAAAGCTTAGTGTACGCAATTTACAAGTAATACCAGAAACTACTAGAAGGCTAGTATATAAGGCTGAAGTAGATGGTTCTATAAAAAAACCTTCTAATCTAACAATAGATAGCTTTGATATTGATATAGAGATACAAAGCGCTCTACCACCAAACTTATTTATCCTGCAAGGACAAATCCTATTTGAGAATGAAATAGTTAACACCCTCTCTACTTTATATATTGATTTAATTAAGAATGGTAATCGAATACAAAATACAACTACTAATAGTTTTGGAGAGTTTTTTCTCTCAAATATTGCTGAGGGAGATTATAGTATTCAAATAAAGTCTGATTCTTGGGTTGCTATAGCAGAATTGCCCATTAGAATTTAATTGCTAAGTTTATATGACTATAGACACAATTTTTTCAAACAAATTAGTGCAAAAAATCCTTTCCTCTTTGGATATTAATGAATTTATTGGGCAAAACTTAGCAGACTTTTCTGTTACTGATGTTGTTGACTTAAAATCTATGGTAGACCAACTTGCTACTATGGATTTTAATCAAGCTAGCCGTTTGGCAGAAGCTGTTTGGGAATTAGGGTATCGTTTAGGAGATGATTTTAGCAAAGCTTATGCAGAAGCGGCTTTAGGTAGAGTGGAATATTGTCATGGTCATTATAGTCAATCACTTTATCACTATGAAAAAGCAATTAGCTTTATGAAAACCCTAGATAAACCTATTGAGATTGCTATTTTGCAAAAGCAATTGGTTGGAGTATTAATGTATCTAGGAAAACATAAAGAAGCAATTTCTCAAGCAGCAAGAGCTTGTAGAATATTAAAAAGAGCAGGAGAAGAAGCCCAACTAGCAGAACTAGAAACCAATATTGGTAATTTACATTGTTATTTGTTAGATCAATACCATAAATCTTTGCGCTACTATAAGCGTGCTTATAACATATTTGTCAAACTAAAGAATGATAAGTCTTTAGCTAGACTAGAACATAATATTGCAAATGCTTTAACAAATTTAGATAGAATTGATGAAGCATTAGAGCTTTATCAAAAAGCAGCAAAAACATACCGCAAACATAGAATGTCAATTTATGCTGGCCAAACAGACTATAACATTGCTTATCTACTTTTTCGCCGTGGTCAGTTTCAAGAAGCACTAAAGTACTATTACAGAATTAAAGAAAACCAAAAAGATTTAGGAGATGAGGTATCAGTAGCTTGGTGTAATTTAGACATGGCGGAAATTTACTTACAGTTAAGTGTTTTTGAAGAAAGTGTATTACTAGCAACAGAAGCAAAAAATAGTTTTTTAGAGTTTGAAAACA
>Ga0075163_10000642_pt1 | contig 45392 bp, 40 predicted proteins | sample JI1023141ADNA_FD_71478 | JGI IMG/M metagenome (GOLD analysis project Ga0075163, IMG submission 71478) | Wastewater effluent complex algal communities from Wisconsin, to seasonally profile nutrient transformation and Carbon sequestration -... | ecosystem: Engineered > WWTP > Effluent > Algae...
TCAACGCTGCCGGCCGTCTGGAAGACATGGCCATCGGCATCGAATGCCTGCTCACCGACGATGCGCTGCAAGCGACGGAACTGGCCAACCTGCTGCACGGCATCAATGCCGAGCGCCGCGGCGTGCAGCAGCAGATGACCGATGAAGCCGAATCCGCACTGGCGCGTTTTGGCCACGATATCGACGGACAGGTTCCGATTGCCCTGTGCCTGTTCGACCCGGAATGGCATCCCGGCGTGGTAGGCCTGGTAGCCTCGAAGATGAAGGAAAAACTGCATCGCCCGGTGATCGCCTTCGCACCCGCTGAACCGGGTAGCAGCACCTTGCGAGGTTCGGCGCGTTCCATCCCCGGTTTCCATATCCGTGATGCCCTGGCCGCCGTGGACAGCGCGCATCCGGCATTGATGGGCAAGTTCGGTGGCCACGCCATGGCGGCTGGCCTCAGCCTGGATGAAAGCGACTTGGCGAAATTCGAAGCTGCATTCCGCGAGCATGCCGCCGGCGTGCTTGATCCGGCGATGTTGCAGGCCGAGTTGCTGAGTGATGGTGAATTGGCCGCGTCGGAGTTCGCTTCCTCGCACGCCGAAGCGCTTCGCAATGCCGGGCCGTGGGGGCAGGGCTTCGGCGAGCCCTTGTTCGACGGTGAATTCGAAGTGGTTGACTGGCGCGTGGTCGGTGAGCGCCACCTCAAGCTGACCCTGCGCGTGGAGGGCCGGCGCGAGCCATTGAATGCCATCCATTTCGGAGGCTGGCACGACCAGCCTCCAGCCACGCGCGTGCACCTGGCATACCGGCTGGTGCCCGATGACTATCGTGGCGGCACCGCCATCCAGTTGATCGTGGAGCATTGCGAACCGGTCGGGCATGACGGAATCAGGTTGAACTGAAGCTGCGTCATGTATCGGCAGGTGCCTCGCTCGTGATCGCCTGACGCGTTGACGGATCGCGCAACGATTGACCAGATTTCGTACGCAACCCGAACAGAGGCCGCATCCAGCCTGCCCGACGGATGATTTCATAGGCGCCAAAGCAAACTGCAAACGTCAGCAATACCAGTAGCGGTCCTTCCAGCAACGGCTGGATATGGAGCGGCCGCAGGTTGTACGCAGCCACCACGATCACGGTCTGGTGGAGGATATAAACCGGGAAAACCGCCGGTGTCAGGTAACGCAGCGCTTTGCTGTCCCCGGGCGCAAGATGGTAGGCAAAACCCAGGATCGCGGCGATGCTGGTCCACTGGTTGATCGCCCACACGACGCGCTGGATCATACGCATAGCGTCCGGTGCAGGATTGGCTTCGTCGTAGCCGGCACCATAGAAGTACCAGACGATCAATCCATAACTTGCTACCGCAATGCCCAGTGCGGGCCAGCGCAGGCGCTGCAGTGCGTTCCAGATGCCTTCGGTCCGTGCCGCCAGGAACCCGAGCATGAACATCGGGAAGAACTGGGCATGGTTGTACCAGTCATCCACCAAGGCATGCGTGGATTCAAACCGTGCGGCCAGGGCCAGTCGAACCACCGCCAGCACAACGACAGGCCAGACCAGTACTCCGGGTCCGGACATCAGTCGCGCCAGTCCCGTGCGGCTTTTTTCCAACAATCCGGGTGCCAATTTCAACAGCAGCCAAAGCACCACCGTATACGCCCACAGATAGGCGACGAACCACAGATGGTTCCACGTAGGCAGGTCCAGGCAGCCATCGTCGTCGCAGAAGCTGCCGTCACCCGCCAGGTAACGCGCCCAGAAGGCCAAGTAGCCGTCGTGGTAGCCGCCCGGGATACGCGAGTCCAGCACCTCGTAGAAGGACTGTGGCGGCACGATGACCAGCATGCCGAAGATCAACGGCACCAACAGCCGCCACGAGCGGGAACCCATGAAGCCTTTCGGCGTCTTCGCCAGCAGGAAGGCACTGGCCGATCCCGAGACCAGGAACAACAAAGAAAGCCGCCACGGACTGCTCAGCAGCATGAGCGGCTCGATGGTTTCGCTGGCATGCGGACTTTTTACGTGCCAGTCCCAGCTCACGTAGTACATGCCTACGTGGTACAGCACCAGAATTCCGAAGGCGCATACCCGCACCCAATCCAGATCGTAACGGCGTTCCATGAAGGGCTTCATTCTAGGAGGGGAGTGGGACATTCATGGCCATGCGCTGGCATGCGGCCAGTGGATAGTGACAAAGCGCTGGGGCAGAGTGACGAACCGCAGTCCCCAAGTGACGACTACGGGCCGCTGTCCAATGGTGCTGGCCTAGAATGCGCGGATGCCTACCTCTGCATCCGATGACGCTTACCGTCGTTTCCTGTCCTGGCGCCGTCCTTTCGAGGTCGGTTTCTGGATCCTGCTGACCGGAAGCAATTTCATAGGCAACAGCATCACCACGCTGATGGAAATCCGGCGCGGCGAGTCCGACACCCTCGCCTGGGAGCCCATGGTGTGGGAGCTGAGCAGCGCACTGATGTGGCTGCTGCTGTTGTTGCCAATGATCGTCTGGTTCACGCGTCGTTTTCCCTTGCACTGGGAAACATGGCGACGCCTCCTGCCCTGGTACTTACTGGCCAGCGTGGTCATTTCAGCACTGCACGTGGCGGGCATGGTCGGCATAAGGATGCTGGTCTATCGCTGGCAGGGCATGGAGTACGACTTCGGTCCGTGGGGGCGTGAGTTCGTCTACGAATACATGAAGGATTTCCGCAGCTTCGTTTCCATCGTGGCGATCATCGAAGCCTACCGCTTCGTGTTGCGGCGATGGCAGGGCGAGGCCAGCCTGCTCGACGCGCCAGAGGAAGGCTTGCCGATGGAGTCGGTCGAGCTTCCAGAACGTTTCCTGGTACGTAAATTGGGGCGCGAATTCCTCGTCGCGGCCAACGACATCGAGTGGGTCCAGGCCTCGGGCAACTACGTCAACCTCCGCGTTCGCCAACACGACTATCCCTTGCGCAGCACTATCGCGGGCATCGAGATGAAGCTGGATCCGAGACGCTTCGCTCGGATCCACCGCAGTTACCTGGTCAACTTGGATCAGGTAGTTTCGATCGAGCCGATGGACACCGGTGATGCGCGCCTGCATCTCAAGGACGGGACCTTGCTACCCTGCAGTCGCCGCTATCGCGCTGATTTGCGTGGGCGAGTAGCCCCTGGAAGTGGCGAATCCGGTGCCTGAACGCGCCAGCCTGCTAGAATTCGGGCCCGTTTCACCTCTGATTATTTCCCCATGATCGAACTCAATCCCATCCGCCAGCGCATCGCCGATCTCCAGGAACGGTTGCTTTCGCTTCGGGGGTATCTTTGACTACGAAGCCAAGCGCGAGCGCCTGGAAGAAGTAAACCGGGAGCTTGAGAACCCGGATATCTGGAACAACGCCGAATACGCACAGACCCTGGGCCGCGAACGCGCCAGCCTGGAAAAGAACGTCAACGGCATCGCTAGCCTGGAAGAAGGCCTGGGCGAGGCCAGCGAGCTGCTGCAACTGGCCGAAGACGAGAACGACGAGGACACCGCGCTGGCCGTGGTCGCCGACGTCGATGGCTATAACACGCATGTCGAGAAGCTGGAGTTCCAGCGCATGTTCTCCGGCGAACTGGACCCGGCCAACTGCTTCGTCGATATCCAGGCCGGTGCCGGTGGCACCGAAGCCCAGGACTGGGCCGAGATGATGCTGCGCATGTACCTGCGCTGGTGCGAAGCACGCGGCTGGAAAACCGAGCTGATGGAAGTCAGCGCGGGTGAAGTGGCCGGCGTGAAGTCAGCCACGTTCCGGGTGGAAGGCGAATACGCCTACGGCTGGCTGAAGACCGAGATCGGCGTGCACCGGCTGGTGCGCAAGTCGCCGTTCGATTCGGACAACCGTCGCCACACGTCGTTCACATCCGTATTCGTTTCACCCGAGATCGACGACAACATCGAGATCGACATCAACCCGGCCGACCTGCGTACCGATGTGTACCGTTCTTCCGGCGCCGGTGGCCAGCACGTCAACAAGACCGAGTCGGCGGTGCGCATCACCCATATTCCGACCAATACCGTGGTCGCCTGCCAGACCGGCCGCAGCCAGCACCAGAACCGCGACAACGCCATGAAGATGCTGGCCGCCAAGCTGTACGAACTGGAAATCCAGAAGCGCAATACCGAGCGTGATGCGCTGGAAGCCACCAAGTCCGACATCGGTTGGGGCAGCCAGATCCGTAATTACGTGCTGGACCAGAGCCGCATCAAGGACCTGCGCACGGGCGTGGAGCGCACCGACACGCAAAAGGTGCTGGACGGAGATTTGGATCAATTCGTTGAAGCCAGCCTTAAATCCGGACTGGAAGCCGGCTCCAAACGCAGCGATGCTTGACCACTGTAGGAGGGGCTTCAGCCCCGACCGCAGAAGTTCAAGGCTCGAGGTCGCTCCACCAAGAAGAAAAGCGTCGGGGCTAAAGCCCCTCCCACAAGTAAGCCAACCTCCAAGATACCTAACGCCATGACCGAGCAGACTGCCGCGCCCCCCGTCGACGAGAACAGCCTCATCGCCGAGCGTCGCGCGAAACTCACGGCGTTGCGCGGGCAGGGCATTGCCTACCCGAATGACTTCCGCCGCACGGAGTACGCGGGCGACTTGCAGGCCGAGTACGGTGATGTGGAATTGTGGTCGGCCGAGGCACTGGAAGGCGCGCAGCGAAACGTGAAGATGGCTGGCCGCCTGATGGCCAAGCGGGTCATGGGCAAGGCCAGCTTCGCGCAGATTCAGGACGAGTCCGGGCGCGTGCAGCTGTTCCTGCAGTCCAACACGCTGGGCGAGGTGTACGACGCCTTCAAGGGCTGGGACGTCGGTGACATCGTCGGCGTGCAAGGCGGACTCACCCGCACCCGTACCGGCGAGCTTTCGATCAAGGTCTCCAGCCTGCGCCTGCTGACCAAGTCGCTGCGCCCATTGCCAGACAAATGGCATGGCCTGACCGACGTGGAGCAGCGCTACCGCCAGCGCTACGTAGACCTCATCGTCACCCCGGAAGCGCGCGAGGTCTTCATCAAGCGCTCCAAGATCATCCGTGCCATGCGCGAGTGGCTGGATGCGCGGCGCTTCCTGGAAGTGGAGACGCCGATGATGCATTACATCCCCGGTGGTGCCGCAGCCAAGCCATTCACTACGCACCACAATGCCCTGGACCTTGATCTCTACCTGCGCGTTGCCCCTGAGCTCTACCTCAAGCGGCTCGTGGTCGGGGGTCTGGAGCGCGTGTACGAAATCAACCGCAATTTCCGCAATGAAGGTGTGAGCACCCGGCACAATCCGGAATTCACCATGCTGGAGTTGTACGAGGCCTACGCGACCTACAACGAGATCATGGACCTGACCGAGGGCGTGATCCGCGACGTGGCCCACGAAGTGCTGGCCACGGGCCAGGTGCTGTGGGATGGCGAGCAGATCGACCTGGACCCCGCCTTCCGCCGCTGGCGCATGGACGAAGCCGTGCGCCACCACAACCCCGAGATCAGCCTGGCCGACTGCACCGACCGCGACGCGCTGGTGCGCCATTGCGAACGACTGAAAATCCACGTGAAGCCCGGCTATGGCTGGGGCAAGCTGCTGCTGGAAATCTTCGAGAAGACCGTCGAACACACCCTGATCCAGCCGACCTTCATCACCGACCACCCGGTGGAAGTGTCGCCGTTGGCGCGCGCCAACGACGACCAGCCCGGCTACACCGACCGCTTCGAGCTTTTCATCAACGGCAAGGAGCTGGCGAACGGCTTTTCCGAACTCAACGACCCGGAAGACCAGGCGGCGCGCTTCCAGGCCCAGGTCGAGGCGAAGGAGGGCGGGGACGACGAAGCCATGCACTACGACGCGGATTATATCCGTGCGCTCGAGGTTGGCCTGGCGCCTACGGGTGGCCTGGGCATCGGCATCGACCGCCTGGTCATGCTGTTGACTGGCTCGGACTCGATCCGCGACGTGCTCCTGTTCCCGTACATGCGCCCAGAGTCCACGGGCTGACCCACGCGGCAGGGGTGACCCGGAAGGTCAGGTTTGGCTCGCGTATGCCGTGACGCTGGCTGCCCGCAATGGGCAGCATTCCCACAAGCGGGTCTTTTATGTGATTTTCATCACACTTATCCGTACCGGTGGCCGATGAGGTGCATGGCATGGTTCCTGCGTCCACTACAGACGATACGGACATTCCCCCACTCTCCATGTCGGCCAGGATCCCCCCACTGGCCCGACGGTCCACCCACAAGCGCCGGATGCACGCCCTGAAACGGCATCCCACCGAGGACTCAAGCAATGCTAGATGCCAGCAGGGTCTACTCCGGAGTATCCTCACCTGACAGCCACGTAGCGTGGCCACATGGGGGTGGTAGCGTCTTGGATATCGTCATCGTCGACGATCAAACGTCTGCGCGCACAATGTTGCGCCATGTCATCGAAGACATTGCTTCGGAACTGTCCGTGCATGACTTCGGCGATCCAGCCGTCGCGCTGGCCTGGTGCGAGACCAACCGCACCGACCTGCTGCTGCTGGACTATCGCATGCCGGGCATGGATGGCCTTGAATTCGCGCGTCGTTTCCGGCGCCTGCCGATGCATCGCGATATCCCCATCATCCTGATCACCGTGGTCGGCGACGAGCCGGTCCGCCAGGCTGCGCTGGAGGCGGGCGTCATTGACTTCCTCGTCAAGCCCGTGCGTCCGCGCGAACTGCGTGCGCGTTGCCGCAACCTGCTTCAGCTGCGCCAGCAGAGCGAGAACATCAAGCAGCGCGCCATGTCCCTGGAACAGCGCCTGCTGTCCAGCATGCATGAAGTGGAGGAGCGCGAACGCGAGACCCTGTCGCGCCTGGCCCGTGCCATCGAGTACCGCGACAGCGGCACCAGCGCCTACCTCGAGCGCATGGCCCACGTCGCCGGCCTCATCGCCGAGCAGCTCGGCCTGCCGGAAGACGAAGTGCGCGCCATCGAGATGGCCGCCCCGTTGCACGACATGGGCAAGATCGCCATCCCGGATTCCGTGCTGATGAAGCCGGGTCCGTTGACCGAGGAAGAAACCGAAGTCATGCGCCGCCATCCGCGCATTGGCCATGAACTGCTCAGCGGCAGCCACAACCGCTTCATCCAGGCCGGCGCCATCATCGCCCTGCGCCACCATGAACGTTACGACGGCAGCGGCTACCCGGATGGCCTGAAAGGGGATGCCATCCCGTTGGAAGCAAGGATAGTGGCGGTAGCGGACGTATTCGATGCACTCATTTCCCCGCGACCCTACAAGAAGGCCTGGGACCGCGACGCGGCGCTGGCCTACCTGTATGCACAGCGTGGCCGACTGTTCGACCCGGCCTGCGTGGACGCGCTGGGACGCGGCCGCGCCAGGCTGGACGACATCTGCGACCAGTACTCGACGGTCCACGTACGTCCAGGCATGCAATAAGCCATGAGCGACGCCATCACATGGGTCAAGACCCGCCTGTCCAACCGCCCTGACAGCGAACATGGGCAGGCCCTGGTGCGGCTGGCCATCTTCCTGGCGGTGATGGCCTACATGCTGGTGGGCGCGACGTTTGGCGGCCTGGAGCAGAATGTCTCCCGCACCGCGCTTGCCATGAGCAGCGTGGGCGTGATCATCGGTACGGTGCTGTTCAGCTGGATCCTGTGGTCGCCCGGTAAATCCAACATCCGCCGGATCATCGGCATGGTGGCCGACTACGGCTTGATGTCCACTGCCATGGCCTTGATGGGCGAACCGCTGGCGTGGCTGTACGTGATCATGATGTGGGTGACGGTGGGCAACGGCTTGCGCTACGGCAACCGTTTCCTGGCTGGCGCCGTGACCATGGCGGTGATCGGCTTTGCAGCGGTACTGGCCACCAATTCCTACTGGGGCAACAACTTGAGCCTCGGCGTTGGCCTGCTGGTTGGCCTGGTCGCGGTACCCATGTACCTGTCCGGACTGCTGCGCCAGTTGACCAAGGCCACGCAGGAAGCCCATCGCGCCAACGAAGCGAAGAGCAGGTTCCTGGCCAACATGAGCCATGAGTTCCGCACGCCGCTCAATGGCCTGTCGGGCATGTCCGAACTCCTGGCCACGACGCAGCTGGACAGCGAACAGCGCGAATGCCTGACCACCATCCAGGCGTCCACCCGCAGCATGCTGTCGTTGGTCGAGGACGTGCTGGACATCTCCGCGATCGAGGCAGGCAAGCTGAAGCTCGATATCGTCGAGTTCTCGCCACGCGAGCTGGTCGAAAACATCGGCATGATCCTGCTGCCGCAGGCGCGCGCGAAGAAACTCAACTACGAAGTCGACATCGCCCAGGACGTGCCGTCGAAGCTGCGCGGTGACATACGCCACCTGCGCCAGGTGTTGTTGAACCTGGCCGGCAATGCCGTCAAGTTCACCGACGCGGGCACTGTGCGCCTGGACGTCAAGGTGGTGCCGGACCACGCTGCGGGCATTTCGCTGCGTTTCACGGTTTCAGATACAGGCATTGGCATACCTGAAGGCGTGCGTGCGCGCCTGTTCGAAGCCTTCGAACAAGCCGACGTCAGCATGGCCCGGCGTTACGGTGGCACCGGGCTGGGAACGACGATCGCCAAGGGCCTCACCGAGGCAATGGGCGGCACCATCGGCTTCGAAAGCGCCGAGCAGCACGGCAGCCGTTTCTGGGTCGAGCTTCCCTTCGAACTGGTGCGCGCGGAAGCGAAGCCGGTCACGCCCGCCTGGATCGAAGACCCGCTTCCTCAGGGCGCGGAAAACATCATCGCGTTCTCCGATCCGTTCCTGCGCCATCGCGCCCGCGTGCGCAGCCTGCAGATCCTGGTCGCGGACGACCACGAAGCCAACCGCATGGTCGTGCAGCGGCTGCTGCAGAAAGCCGGCCATCGCGTGGTCTGCGTCAACGGTGGCGAAGAAGTGCTGGATGCGCTGGAGCTTGCCGCCTACGACACCGTCATCGTCGACCTGCACATGCCCGGCATCAGTGGCGTGGACCTGTTGAAGCAGTTGCGCATCATGGAAGCAGGTGGTGGCCCGCGCACTCCGGTACTGGTTCTGAGCGCAGACGTAACCCCGGACGCCATCGCGCGTTGCCAGCAAGCAGGCGCACGCGCCTTCCTGGCCAAACCGATCGTCGCCACGCAGCTGTTGGACGTGCTGGCGGAAATCGCCAGCAACGGCAAGGTCAGCAACCCGGTGCCCACCGGCAGGCCTGAAATCACCGTATCCGACGACGTGCTGGATCCGGGCGTGCTGAACGAGCTGAGCGCACTCGGCATGGGCGACACCTTCGAGCGCGAGTTCATCACCCAATGCCTGAATGATGCGGACGGCTGCCTTGGCGCGATGGCACATGCCATGGAGCAGGGCGATGGCACCCACATGCGCGAACATGCCCATGCACTCAAGGGCGTCGCCAGCAACCTGGGCCTGGTCAAGCTGGCTGCGGCCAGCGGCGAGATGATGCGGATGGCCGATGCGGATATTTCAAAGGAATGGCGTCACCGCCTGGCCATGCTCAATGCCAACCTGAGCCATGGCCGTGCCGCGCTGGAAGTACGCCAGCGCGAGCGCAACAACACGCTCGACAAGGGCGAGCGCAGCTGATGGTAGTAGTGGTTGTTTCCCTGTGTTACGAAACGACCCCGGAAAACTGCCTTACGCGACGTTAGCAGCACCCAGGCGACGTCCCTGCGCACGCACGATGCGTTCCATCATGCGCAGCGACTTGTCACCCAGCGCCAATGCGGTATCCACCCAGACTTCGGTGATGCCCATCAGTTCGTCGTAACCCACGCGTTGGGCGATGTTGCGCACCGAGTTCATGGCCAGGTGAGCGTGCGGTGCGCGCTGCTGCTGGCGGATCAATTCCTGCACGGCGGATTCGCCCTGTCCCTTGGGAACCAGCACGTCGACCACGCCCATCTTGTACATCTCGTCGCTGGTGTAGATGTTGCCGTCCAGGATGATTTTTTCAGCCAGTTGCGGGGAAACGCGCTTGCACAGGAACGAGTAGGCACCCATGCCCGGGAACAGGCCGAACAATACTTCCGGCAGGCCCATGCCAACGCCTTCTTCGGCGACGATGGTGTGGCAGGCCAGCGCCATTTCCAGGCCACCGCCCAAGGCATCGCCTTGCACGAGGGCGATGGTGCGGACGTCACCACCCAGGCCGGTATGCAGGCCGTACACGCCATCGATGCAGCGGCGCGCGTAGGCGAGCAGGTGTTCGCGATCATTCGATCGGATCAATTGGGAGAACAGTTCCAGGTCGCCGCCCAGGTTGAAGGCCGGCGCGGCGGACGCCAGCACGAAATGACGAAGCTGGCCGCTGCGGCGCTCGCTTTCGCGCTTGATGATGGAAGACGTGAAATGCCACATGTCGTCGAGCAGGTCATTGCGGAAACAGGGGCGCATTCCGCTACCGATGTTGTCGTGCATGTACAGCCAGTGGCTCTCGCCATTCGGCGAGGATTCGGCACGAATGGTGGGGTAGGCACGGGTGTGCTGCAGCTTCTCGACGTTGTTCATTTTTGTATCCTCGGGCGGTGGGTAGGCGGTATTCAGGACTGAAGGGGCGGCAAGGGGTGCCATGTAAAGCGCGGGTTCATCCGGATGCTACACCCCACACGGCCCACAGCAAGCCTTCCATGCGCTCCGGGATGCATTTAAAAGGCTTTTAATCCGGTGACTTGCGCTAAAAATGTGATCATCGTCATGAAATCCACCCGGCTGGCCCATCGACGGGTAACGCTGGCAAAAAAAAGGCCGGCATCAGCCGGCCCTTTCCTGCACCGTGGTTTCAGCCTGCGGGTGGCAGATCGCGAAGTTCCTTGCGCAGGATCTTGCCGACATTCGTCTTGGGCAGGTCGGTGCGGAATTCCACGAACCGCGGCTGCTTGTAACCGGTCAGGTTTTCACGGCAATACGCCTTCACCTGTTCGGCGGTCAGCGCCGGATCCTTCTTGACGATGAATACCTTCACGGCTTCGCCCGACTTGTCATCCGGTACGCCGATCGCAGCCACTTCAAGCACGCCTTCCAGGCCGGCGATGACATCCTCGACCTCGTTCGGATACACGTTGAATCCGGACACCAGGATCATGTCCTTCTTGCGATCGACTATGTAGAAGAAACCGTTTTCATCCATCTTGGCGAGATCACCCGTGTGCAGCCAGCCCTCCTTGTCGATGACGTTCGCCGTTTCTTCGGGACGCTGCCAATACCCTTTCATGACCTGCGGGCCCTTGATGCAGAGTTCACCCACCTCGCCCAGCACGGCCATCGTGTTGCCATCGTCGTCCTTCAGGCAGACATCGGTGGAAGGAATCGGCAGGCCGATGGCGCCGTTGTAGTCGGGCAGGTTGGTTGGATTGATGCAGGCGGCAGGCGAGGTTTCGGTCAGGCCATAGGCTTCCACCAGGGTCACGCCGGTGATTTTCTTCCACCGTTCCGCGACGGCGCGCTGTACCGCCATGCCACCACCCAGGGTCATTTTCAGATTGCTGAAGTCGATCTGGTCGAAACCGGGCGTATTCAGCAGGCCGTTGAACAGGGTATTCACGCCGGTGATGGCGGTGAACGGCGTCTTCGCCAGTTCCTTGACGAAGCCGGGCATGTCACGGGGATTGGTGATCAGCAGGTTCTCGGCGCCGAATTTCACGAATACCAGGCAGTTCGCCGTCAATGCGAAGATGTGGTACAGCGGCAGTGCGGTGACGATGAGTTCTTTCCCGTCGACTGCGCTCATGCCAATCCATGCCGATGCCTGCTGCATGTTCGCCACCAGGTTGCGGTGCGTCAGCATCGCGCCCTTGGCCACGCCGGTAGTACCGCCGGTGTACTGCAGGAATGCGATGTCATCACTGTCGATCTCCACGTCCGGAAGCGTATGCATCGCCCCCAGGGTGAGTGCATCCTTGAAGCGCACGGAACCGGGGAGGTCGTAGTCCGGCACCATCTTCTTGACGTACTTCAGCACGAAGTTGATCAGCGGGCCCTTGGGGAAGCCGAGCAGGTCGCCCAGGCCGGTGGTGATGACCTGTTTCAGTGGCGTCTCTGCAGCCACTTCCTGCACGGTACTGCCGAAATTGTCGATGACCAGCAAGGCGCTGGCGCCGGAGTCGATCAACTGGTGCTTGAGTTCGCGCGGGGTGTACATCGGGTTGACGTTGACCACGGTCAAGCCCGCACGCAGGATGCCGAAAATGGCGATCGGATACTGCAGGCAGTTGGGCATCATGATCGCGACGCGATCACCCTTCTTCAACTTCAATTCGCCCAGCAGGTAGGCGGCGAACTGGCGGCTGAGGGTGTCGATCTCCGCGTAGGTCAGGGTCTTGCCGAGATTGGAGAATGCAGGCTTGGCCTTGAATTTCCCTGCCGCAGTGTCGAATACGGAAATGATCGAACGGTATTCGTCCAAGTCGATTTCATGCGGCATGTTCTCGGGGTAACTCTTGAACCACGGACGATCCTGACTCATCTTGCACTCCCTCCCCAGGGCCTTTGGTTTGATTCCGTTGCATGCGGAAGCACGCATCGCTTGTGGGGTCCCACCGTGCGAGCATACCGTCCCGGATGGAAAAGGCGAAACTCTTGGACATGGCGCGACAGAAACGCTGGCTGATCACCTGCGCAGCCTTGCTGTACATGGGCATGCTGGTCTTGTCGGGCTGTGCACGCAGCACGCCAGAAGATGCGTTGCGTGTGCAATTGCAGCAAATGGAACAGGCGGCCATCGCCCGCGAGCCACGCGCCTTCATGGATGGAGTCGCGGAGGATTTCAGCGGCGAAGGCGGGATCGACCGTGCTGCGCTGCACAACCTGCTGCGAATGCAGTTCCTGTCCAATTCCACGGTAGGTGTCACGACAGGTCCAGTGACCATCCAGATGCACGACGACAAGGCCACGGCAAGCTTCAGCGTGGTGCTGACCGGTGGCGGGGGGCGCGTGTTGCCTGACCGGGTCCAGTCCTACCAGGTCACCAGCGGCTGGCGCCTGCAAGAGGGTGAGTGGAAAGTCTATCTGGCCGAATGGAAGCCGATGCTATGACGGCTTTGCTGCAACGACTTAGAAGCGATAACAACCCGACAGTGCACTTTGGGCCGCAGCTCCCGCACCTTGCAGCGTCAACTGGCCCTGTTGCCCGTTGTTGATCGTCAGTTTGGCATTGCCCGAATTGGCGGCGAGGAATTTCGGCAAGGCCGAATTGCGCAGGTCGCCATACCAGAGCGTTCCGCCCGAGGCCGGCTGGCTGATGGGCAATTGCACGCGTTGACCGCCGGCTTCCAGGCCGACCACGACCGTGCCTGCTGGAGGCTTGGCTTTCAATACGAAGGCGGCGACCGGAATATTTTCATTGCAGAGCAAGCTCACGCTTTGCACGACGCCCGGGCCAGCCGTGGTGGCCAAGGGGGCGCGGCCTTGCAGGGTGCGAAGCTCCCAACCCGTGCTGGGCGGTTTCGCAGTGGGGGCGGTTGCGGCAGATGCTACGACCGCTGCACGCTTTGCTCCCGCCTTCGTTTCAACCACTTTGTTTCCCTGCCATGCATAAGACTTGGTTTTCTGCAGGCTGGGGCAGCAGCGTGGATCGTTCGGTGCAGGCCATTTTGCATCGACAAGTATCACACCATCCTTGACGCTGATGGATTGCACCGAGCCCAATGCATCCTCGGTCGTGGCGGCCATCACGTGTCCTTTGCCACGGTCCGTGAATACGGTAATGGAATGATTCCAGTAGGTCGGACCGAGCAGGGTGGTCAGCAGCACGATCTCGGCCTTGCCATCACCATCCAAGTCGGCAACGACGGTCTGGGTGGCCTCCACGTTTTCACGGTTCTGCTCGGCTTCGCGGTTGGCTGCGTCCATGTGGCGCTTCACGACTTTTTCGACCGTGGCCGCATCAGGCGTGGCTGCAAACGCAGCCGCGTCTGCGGGTGCAAGCACGACGATGGCCAGTACGCAGGACAGGAAAACGGGAGACTTCATGGTCGATCCTCATGCAAGCGTCAACAGCATCGAACGCAATCCCATGCCCCCACAGGTCAGGCCGACGGCTTGGCTGCCAGCTGGCGCAGTACGTAATGCAGCAGGCCGCCGTGGCGGAAGTATTCAACCTCCTTCGGGGTCAGCAGCAGTACCTTGACTTCGAAGTTCGACACGCTGCCGTCCTTGCCTGTTGCGGTGACGATGGCATGCCGCCCAGCGCCGTCCTGCAGGCCGGTGATGTCGAACGTTTCCGAGCCATCCAACCCCAAGGTCTGCGCGTTCTCGCCGTCCTTGAACTGCAACGGCAGCACGCCCATGCCGACCAGGTTGGAGCGGTGGATACGCTCGAAACTCTCCGCAACCACGGCTTTCACGCCCAGCAGGTTCGTACCCTTGGCCGCCCAGTCACGCGATGACCCGGTGCCGTATTCCTTGCCCGCGAAAACGACCAACGGCACGCCATCCGCCTTGTATTTCATCGCCGCATCGTAGATCGCCAGTTTTTCACCCGTCGCGTCTTTTCCGCTGAAATACAGTGTATTTCCGCCTTCCTCACCGCCGAACATCAGGTTCTTGATGCGGATGTTGGCGAACGTGCCACGCACCATCACGTCATCGTTGCCGCGGCGCGATCCGTAGCTGTTGAAGTCGGCAGGCTGCACGCCGCGCTCCTGCAGGAAGCGTCCCGCAGGTGAGTCCTTCTTGATGTTGCCGGCGGGCGAGATGTGGTCGGTGGTGATGGAGTCGCCGAACAGGCCCAGCACGCGCGCACCGTGGATATCGTCGATCGTTCCGACCTGCATGGTCATGCCGTCGAAGTAGGGTGGATTCTTGATGTAGGTAGAGGATGCGTCCCACGCATACGACTCACCGTCGGGTGATTCGATCTGCGCCCAGCGCGAATCGCCCTTGAATACATCGGCGTAATTCTGCGCGAACAGTTCCGGGCCGACGGTCGCGGCAATGGCATCGCCGATTTCCTTGTTGCTGGGCCAGATATCACGCAGGTACACGTCGTTCCCGTCGAGGCCTTTACCCAGCGGCTGCGTGGTCAGGTCGATATCCACCGTGCCGGCGATGGCATAGGCAACCACCAGCGGTGGCGACGCCAGGTAGTTGGCCTTCACTTCCGGATGCACGCGTCCTTCGAAATTCCGGTTGCCGGACAACACGGATGCCACCACCAGCTCATTCTCCGCGATGCCCTTGGACACCGCATCCGGCAGCGGCCCGGAGTTGCCGATGCAGGTGGTGCAGCCGTAGCCGACCACGTAGAAACCCAGTTTCTCCAGGTCGTTGAGCACGTCGGCTTTCTTCAGGTAATCGGTGACCACCAGCGAACCCGGACCAAGCGATGTCTTCACCCACGGCGCGGCCTTGAGTCCTTTCGCCACCGCATTGCGCGCCAACAATCCGGCGCCCAGCATCACCGCCGGATTGGAGGTATTGGTGCACGAGGTAATGGCCGCGATGACCACCGAGCCGTCACGCAGGTCTGCGTCCTGGTCCTGGATCCTGATGCGGGAAATGGGCTTGGCCGCCAGATGTTCCGCCTGCGGTTGCGCACCGCCTTCGGCCTTGAATTCTTCGATTGCGTTACCGACTTTCGACTTGCGGTTGGCGATCAACGGGCCGAGGTTTTCTGCGAAATTGGTGCTTACGTCTTCCAGCAAGACACGGTCTTGCGGTCGTTTGGGGCCGGCCATGGACGGTCGTACATCCGCCATGTCCAGGTGCAGGACGGCGGAATAGGTGGCTTCCAACTGGCCGGGCTCATGCCACAGGCCCTGCGCCTTGGCATAGCTTTCCACCAGTGCGATCAGGTCCGCGGGACGGCCGGAAAGGCGCAGGTAGGTCAGCGATTCCGCATCGATGGGGAAGATGCCGCAGGTCGCGCCGTATTCCGGCGCCATGTTGGCAATGGTGGCGCGGTCGGCCAGCGGCAGGTGCTGCAAGCCATCGCCGAAGAATTCAACGAATTTGCCGACCACGCCGAATTTGCGCAGCATCTGCGTGACCGTGAGCACGAGGTCGGTAGCCGTCGTGCCTTCCGGCAATTTGCCTGTCAGCTTGAAGCCGACCACCTGCGGGATCAGCATGGACGAAGGCTGGCCGAGCATTGCTGCTTCCGCCTCGATGCCGCCCACGCCCCAGCCCAGCACGCCGATGCCGTTGATCATGGTGGTATGCGAATCCGTGCCGAATACCGTATCGGGGAAAGCAAGCAATTCGCCTTCCACTTCGCGCTCCATCACCACGCGCGCCAGGTTTTCCAGGTTGACCTGATGGACGATGCCGGTATTAGGTGGCACCACCTTGAAATTCTTGAACGACTTCTGGCCCCAGCGCAGGAAACCATAGCGTTCCTTGTTGCGCTCGAATTCGATCTTGCCGTTGAGGTCCAGCGCATCCGGGCGGCCGAACACATCGACCTGCACGGAATGGTCGATGACCAGTTCGGAGGGAATCAGCGGATTGATCTGGCTGGCATTGCCACCCAGCTTGCCGACCGCGTCGCGCATCGCCGCAAGGTCCACCACGCAGGGCACGCCGGTGAAATCCTGCAGCACCACGCGCGCGGGCATGAAGGCGATTTCGGTGTCGGGTTCGCGCGTCGCATCCCATTGCGCAACGGCCTGGATGTGGTCCTTGCCAACCGTCACTCCTCCGTCCTCGTGCCGCAGCAGGTTTTCCAGCAGGATCTTCATGGAATAGGGCAGGCGACTGAATGCTTGCCCCGGGCTTGAACCGGGGTCGAACCGCTGGCCCAGGGCCGGCAGGCTGAAGTAGGTGTAGGCCTTGCCGTTGACGTGCAACTGGCTGCGGGTGGAGAACGAGTCGTTCACGGAGCGCTCCTGTGGCGTGTGGGGTGCGGGCAGGATTCCGACGGAATCCGATCCTTGGCTGTTCAAAAGCCATGCCTGACCTGATTATCCGTCAAATCCGGTTACGGGCAGGACACGACCAAAGACGCAAGCCCGGCAAGCATTTCCATGCGACTGGCACGCAAAGCGGGTTGAGTATGTGCATTCAGGTATGTATAATTTGAGCATACTTTTGGAGGTTCGCCATGGAAGCAACCGTTGCCGAACGCGGCCAGATCACTCTCCCCAAGGCAGTGCGTGATGCGCTGGGCCTGACCAAGGGCAGCATCCTGAAGGTCGAGCTCGAGAACGGCCGCATCGTACTGAGGAAAAGCGTCGACGACGCGATTTCGCGAGCCCGTGGGCGCTTCAAGTTGGATGGTTTCGAGTCCACCGACGAGGCCATGCGCGCCATCCGCGGCCGTGCGCCCGGCGATCCGCTGGATCCCTGAACATGATCGCCATCGATTCTTCCGTGCTGGTGGACCTGCTGGCCGACGGCCCACAGGCCGATGCCGCTGAAGCCTGTTTGCGTCAATGCCTGGGCAGCGGGCCGGTGGTGGTCTGCGACGTGGCCCTGGCCGAAGTATGCAGCGCCCTGCGCGATGGTTCGGAAGCATTGAGCGTGCTGGAAGAAATGAGCATCCGCTTCAATGGACTTGAGGCCAAGTCCGCGCTTCGCGCAGGCGAGATGCAACGCCGCTACCGCCAGCGCGGGGGCGCGCGTAGCCGTGCAGTACCTGATTTCCTGATTGGTGCGCACGCGCTGTTGCAGTGCGACGGACTGATCACCCGCGATGACGGTTTCTATCGCGACTATTTCAAGGGCCTCAAGCTGATCGTGCCCGCAGCCTGAACCTTTTCACTTTCAATTGATCCACGGAGACGTATCCATGTTGCAAGCCTACCGCCAACACGTTGCAGACCGCGCCGCACTCGGCATTCCGCCATTGCCGCTGTCGGCACAGCAGACCGCAGACGTGATCGAGCTGCTGAAGAACCCGCCCGTTGGCGAGGAAGGCTTCCTGGTCGATCTGATCACCCATCGCGTACCGGCCGGCGTGGACGATGCGGCCAAGGTCAAGGCGTCGTACCTGGCTGCCGTTGCCTTCGGCACCGAGAGCTGCGCGTTGATCAGCCGCGAACGTGCGACCGAACTGCTGGGCACCATGCTGGGCGGTTACAACATCCATCCGCTGGTGGAACTGCTGGACGATGCGCAGTTGGCCGAAGTCGCAGCCAACGCGCTAAAACACACCTTGCTGATGTTCGATGCCTTCCACGACGTGCAGGAGAAAGCGGAAAAGGGCAATGCCAGCGCGCAATCCGTGCTCAAGAGCTGGGCCGACGCCGAATGGTTCACCAGCAAGCCGGAAGTGCCGCAGAGCCTGACGGTGACGGTGCTCAAGGTCACCGGCGAAACCAACACAGACGACCTGTCGCCGGCACCGGACGCCACCACGCGCCCGGACATCCCGCTGCACGCGCTGGCCATGTTGAAGAACAAGCGCGACGGCATCACCCCGGAAGAAGACGGCAAGCGCGGCCCGGTGAAGTTCATCGAATCGCTGAAAGAGAAGGGCAATCTCGTTGCCTACGTCGGCGACGTGGTCGGCACCGGCTCCAGCCGCAAGTCCGCCACCAACTCGGTGTTGTGGTTCACCGGCGAAGATATCCCCTTCATCCCGAACAAGCGTTTCGGTGGCGTGTGCCTGGGCAGCAAGATCGCGCCCATTTTCTACAACACCATGGAAGACGCCGGCGCGTTGCCGATCGAACTGGATGTCACCCAGATGGACATGGGCGACGTGGTGGAACTGCGCCCGTATGAAGGCAAGGCTCTGAAAAATGGCGAAGTGATCGCCGAATTCCAGGTCAAGTCGGAGGTGCTGTTCGATGAAGTGCGCGCCGGCGGCCGCATCCCGTTGATCATCGGCCGTGGCCTGACTGCCAAGGCACGCGAAGCATTGGGCCTGGCGCCGTCCACCCTGTTCCGCCTGCCGCAGGTGCCCGCCGATACGGGCAAGGGCTTCACCCTGGCGCAGAAGATGGTGGGCCGCGCCTGCGGCTTGCCGGAAGGCAAGGGCATGCGTCCCGGCACGTATTGCGAACCTAAGATGACGTCGGTGGGTTCGCAGGACACCACTGGCCCGATGACGCGCGACGAACTGAAGGACCTGGCCTGCCTCGGCTTCAGCGCCGACCTGGTGATGCAGTCGTTCTGCCACACCGCGGCGTATCCGAAGTCGGTGGACGTGAAAACGCACCACGAATTGCCGGCCTTCATCAGCACGCGTGGTGGCATTCCGCTGCGCCCGGGCGACGGCATCATCCACAGCTGGCTCAACCGCATGCTGCTGCCCGACACGGTTGGCACCGGCGGCGATTCGCACACGCGTTTCCCGATTGGTATTTCCTTCCCCGCTGGCTCGGGTCTGGTTGCGTTTGCCGCCGCCACCGGCGTGATGCCGCTGGACATGCCGGAATCGGTGCTGGTGCGTTTCAAGGGCAAGTTGCAACCGGGCGTGACCTTGCGTGACCTGGTCAACGCGATTCCGCTGTATGCCATCAAAGCCGGGTTGCTGACCGTGGCCAAGCAGGGCAAGAAGAACATCTTCTCCGGCCGGATCCTCGAGATCGAAGGCTTGCCGGACCTTAAGGTGGAGCAGGCGTTCGAACTGTCCGATGCCTCGGCCGAACGCTCCGCCGCCGGCTGCACCGTGCACCTGGACAAGGCCCCGATCATCGAATACATCAACAGCAACATCGTGATGCTGAAGTGGATGATCGCCGAGGGTTACCAGGACGTGCGTTCCATCACCCGCCGCATCAAGGCGATGGAAGCCTGGCTGGCCAATCCGCAACTGCTGGAACGCGATGCCGATGCCGAATATGCGGCAGTGATCGAGATCGACCTGGCCGACGTGCACGAACCCATCGTGGCCTGCCCGAATGACCCGGACGACGTGAAGACGCTGTCGGATGTCGCGGGTGCCGCCATCGACGAAGTGTTCATCGGTTCGTGCATGACCAACATCGGCCACTTCCGCGCCGCGTCCAAGTTGCTGGAAGGTAAGCGCGATATTCCGACCAAGCTGTGGGTAGCGCCACCTACCAAGATGGACGCCGCCGAACTGACCAAGGAAGGCCATTACGGCACTTTCGGCACGGCCGGCGCGCGCATGGAAATGCCGGGCTGCTCGCTGTGCATGGGCAACCAGGCGCAGGTACGTGAAGGTGCGACCGTGTTCTCCACCAGCACGCGTAACTTCCCTAACCGCCTGGGCAAGAACTCCAACGTGTACCTGGGTTCTGCCGAACTGGCCGCCATCTGCTCGCGCCTGGGCCGCATCCCGACCAAGGACGAGTACATGGCGGATATCGGGGTACTGGATGCCAACAGCAGCCAGATCTACCGATACATGAACTTCGACCAGATCCAGGATTACAAGGAAGTGGCGGATACCGTCGACGCGTGATCAACAAAAACAAACCCGGCAAATGCCGGGTTTGTTCTGTAGGAGCGCCCCATGGGCGCGAGCTTTTTCGACTTCCGCTTCAATTCGAGAAGCTCGCGCCCATGGGGCGCTCCTACCGCGATCTTCAGCGCAACCACTCGCTCGCAGCATCCGCCATCGCGCGTCGCGAGAACAGCAAGTCCCAGAAACTCCCGCCCAGTTGTCGCCACAACACCGCCGAGCGCACGGCGGCGAGGAGGATCGCGCGGATTTCGGCGACCACGCCCGGCTGCCCCAGGTAATGCGGATTGCCTTGCACCATCACGCGGGGGCGCAGGTGGCTGATGGTGTCGGCATACAGGCCGCCCAAGGCGGACAACACGTCGGGATGGGTACTGCCGGATGCTTCGGCTTGCGACGCGATTTCAGCGATGCCGCTGGCGACGGCATTCACCGTATTGGGTTCACCCACGAAGCGCCGCTCCAACTGCAGCACGGACAGCGCCAGGCGCGTCAGACCCTCATCGTTGCTTTCCTTGTTCAAGTAATCCCGCAGCAGTTTCAAGCCGGGCGCTAGATTTGCGACACGACCGTAGACTTCTTCCGGCGTGTCCGCATCAATGCGGAACACGCTGTCCAGGGCGGTTTGCACCACGGCGGCGTCCGATTGACCGGTGTCGGCGATGCGCCGCACCTGGCTCAGCGCTTGCAACACACCGGCGAGGGCCAGTACGCGTTCGGGAATGGGTCTGCTCAAGCGGCTTGCTCCGACATTCTGTTTCGCTCCAGCGGTGCATCGGTACGCGCGATGACCGCGCCGCCGAGGCATTCATCGCCCTGGTAAAACACGACTGATTGCCCCGGCGTAACCGCACGCTGGGGTTGGCTGAATTTGACCGCGAGCGTGCCGTCGTCATTGACGCTGACGACGCACGGCTCGTCCTGCTGGCGGTAGCGCGTCTGCGCGCTGCATTCGAATTGCTTGGCGGGTGGGCTTGCGCCAATCCAGTGCGCGGCTTCCGACCATAGTGTCGTCGAATGCAGGTAAGGGCTGTGCGTGTCCTGGTCGACATAAAGCACGTTGCTGGCAACGTCCTTGCCTACGACATACCACGGTGCTGCAGCGCGTCCGCGCACGCCGCCGATCTGCAGGCCTTCGCGCTGGCCCAGGGTGAAATAAAACACGCCCGGATGTTCGCCGATCTTGTGTCCATCCGGGTCGCGCATTTCGCCGGTCTTCGCGGGCAGGTAGCGGCCCAGGAACTCGCGGAAATCACGCTCGCCGATGAAGCAGATGCCTGTCGAATCCTTCTTGTCGTGCGTAGGCAACCCAGCGTCGCGCGCGATGCGGCGCAGGTCGGACTTCTGCAGTTCGCCTACCGGGAACAAGGTCGCGGACAATTGTTCTTGGCCCAACTGATGCAGGAAATAACTCTGGTCCTTGCTGCGATCCACGGCACGCAGCAGCTTCGCCTGGCCGCCAGAATGCGCGATGCGCGCATAGTGGCCGGTCGCGATCTTCTCGGCGCCGAGTTCGCGTGCCGCATCCAGGAAATGCTTGAACTTGACTTCGCGGTTGCACAGCACGTCCGGGTTGGGCGTGCGACCGGCCGCATACTCCGCGATGAAATGGGTGAACACGCTCTGCCAGTACTCACTGGAGAAGTCGCGGAAATGGAACGGAATGCCCAGCGTTCCGCACACCGCAACGGCATCGCGCCGATCTTCCTCCGCGCGGCACTCGCCAGTACCGTCATCTGCCCAGTTCTGCATGAAGAGCCCGGCAACCCATTCCCCGGCTTCCACCAGCTTCAATGCCGCGACCGAAGAGTCCACCCCACCGGATACGCCAACAACAACGCGCGGTGACTGCTTGCTCATGCGATCTGCTGCAGCATGGACAGCGGCGAGCGTCGCCCCGCCAGGTAATCCGACACCACCTGCCATACCAGCGGGCTGCGGTGGCGTGCCTGTGCGTCCTGCAATTCGGCGGGCGTCATCCACACGGCTTGTACGATGCCTTCATCAAGCGTTCGTCCGGGGTCGTGCGACAGCGGTTCCGCGGCGAATGCGAAACGCAGGTAGTGGCGTCCCGGGCCGGCTTCGGTGTCTTCAGCCTTCCACTGGTAAGCGCCGATGAACGCAGTGAGCTCCACGTCCCAGCCTGTTTCCTCCAGGGTTTCACGTAACGCCGCTTCGGTCAGGCTTTCATCCGGCTCAAGATGGCCCGCAGGCTGGTTGAACACCAGTTGCCCCTGCGCGCGCTCTTCCACCATCAGCAACCTGCCATCCCGCACCACCACGGTGGCCACGGTGACATCAGGTTGCCAGAAGCGGCCCTCGCGATAACTCATTCAGAGATCGTCCACGCCGGGGGTGAGTTCGGCTTCCATTTCATCGGCTGCGCTCATGGCGGCATCCAATGCGTCGTCGAGCGCTTCTTTATCCGCATCGGCAGCAATCTTCACCACGAAAATGGCGTACTGGTCCTGCTTGACCCAGCCGCCCAGCTTCTTGGTATCGGCGTCTTCCAACAGGCGGTTGGCGATCAGTGCCGGGAAGTCGTCCGTGGGCGACTTGTAGGCCGGCGACCAGATCTCGCGTACGCGATGTTCGCCATACGTTTCCACCGGCGAGCGGATGTACACGATCTGGCTGCGGCCTTCGTCGCCGATCTTGAACACCAGCTTGTAATCATTGTCGTCATCCACCTCGTATTCGTAATCCAGTTGCTCCAACTGGGCCTTGATCCCTGCATCAGCCGGGGTCTTGGCCTGGTCCTGGGCCTGCGCTGGACCGCACATGGTGAAGCCGAACACCACCGCCAAGAGCGGGGCAGGGAGGAATTTCAAGTGCACGCAGATCTCCTGATGGCGGATGAAGGCAAGGCGTGGATTGTGCGGGCAGCAGCGCAGGCCGTCCAATCCGTATAATTCACCCATGCCCACCAACCACGAAAACGAACGCGACCACGGCGTGATGGTCGCAACCGGCAAGCCCGAGGTCGCGCGCCCGCCGCTGTACCACGTGTTCCTGCTCAACGACGACTACACGCCCATGGATTTCGTGGTGCTGGTGCTGCAGCAGTTCTTCGCCATGGACATCGAAAAAGCCACCCAGGTCATGCTGCACGTGCATACCCGTGGACGTGGCGTGTGCGGGGTCTATACACGCGAAGTCGCCGAGTCCAAGGTCTCCCAGGTCAACGAATACGCCCGCATGAGCCAGCACCCGCTGCTGTGCACGATGGAAAAGGCCTGACAGGCGGGAAGCGGTAGGGGGTAGCTCCGGAGGATGTCCGGTTCTTGGTTGTTGGACAAGATCAGGATCAAGGGCACGCCTCCTCAATCCTCCCCTGCTTCGCAAGGGAGAAGGCCAAGAACCAACAACCGTTTCCCGGCCCCTTTCCATATCCTGAACACAGAAACCCGACGGGGTTGTGGAAATCCGCCAGGCAGGCCTCATATTGTGGGGAACAGCAGTCGGAGTAACCCATGTTCAGCAAAGACCTCGAGCAAACCATCGGCCAGTGCTACAAGCGCGCACGGGAGGCCCGGCACGAGTTCATGACCGTCGAGCACCTGCTGCTCGCCCTGCTGGACAACGCCTCCGCCCAAGCCGTGCTCAAGGCCTGTGGCGGCGACGCCCCGCGCCTGCGCACCGAACTGGAGCAGGCCATCGAGAACTCAGTCTCGCGACTGGCCGAAGACGACGGCCGCGATACCCAGCCCACGCTTGGCTTCCAGCGCGTGCTGCAGCGTGCGGTCTACCACGTGCAGTCCTCCGGCAAGAAGGAAGTCACCGGCGCCAACGTGCTGGTGGCGATATTTGGCGAAAAAGACTCCCACGCGGTGTATTTCCTCACCCAGCAGGACGTCACGCGCCTGGACGTGGTCAATTACCTGTCCCACGGCATCGCCAAGCTGGGCGACGAGAACGAATCCAATGCCCAGCCGGAGGGCGAGGGCAAGGCCGGCGAGGGTGCCGAGGGTGAAGCCAAGGGCGATGCCCTGGCTGAATTCGCCAGCAACCTCAACGAACTGGCGCGTGCCGGCAAGATCGACCCGCTGGTAGGTCGCGCCGACGAGATCGAGCGCACCATCCAGGTCCTGTGCCGCCGCCGCAAGAACAACCCGCTGTACGTAGGCGAGGCGGGCGTAGGCAAGACCGCGCTGGCGGAAGGCCTGGCCAAGCGCATCGTCGAAGGCGAAGTGCCGCCGGTGTTGCTGGATGCCACCATCTACTCGCTGGACCTGGGCGCGCTGGTGGCGGGCACCAAGTACCGCGGCGATTTCGAGAAGCGCCTGAAGGGCGTGCTGTCGGCCATCAAAAAGCTGCCGGGCGCCATCCTGTTCATCGACGAGATCCACACCATCATTGGTGCCGGTTCCGCCAGCGGCGGCACCATGGACGCCAGCAACCTGATCAAGCCCGCGCTGGCGTCGGGTGAACTGCGCTGCATCGGTTCCACCACCTTCCAGGAATACCGCGGCATCTTCGAAAAAGATCGCGCCCTGGCGCGCCGCTTCCAGAAGATCGACGTGGTCGAGCCGACCATCGGCGAGACCTTCGAGATCCTGCAGGGCCTCAAGCCCAAGTACGAAGCCCACCACAACGTCACCTATGCCGACGATGCGTTGCAGGCGGCGGTCGACCTGTCGGTCAAGCACATCGGCGACCGGCTGCTGCCTGACAAGGCCATCGACGTGATCGACGAAGCCGGCGCGCGCCAGCAACTGCTGCCCGAAGGCGTGCGCAAGCAATTGATCGACATCGAGGAAATCGAGACCATCGTGGCCAAGATGGCGCGTATTCCGGCCAAGCAGGTGTCGTCGTCCGACAAGGACGTACTGCAGCACCTGGAGCGCAACCTGAAGATGGTGATCTTCGGCCAGGACCCGGCCATCGAGACCCTGTCTTCTTCGATCAAGCTGGCGCGTTCCGGACTGGCCAATCCCGACAAGCCGATTGGCAACTTCCTGTTCGCCGGCCCCACCGGCGTGGGCAAGACCGAGGTGACCAAGCAGCTTGCATTGCAGTTGGGCATCGAACTGGTGCGTTTCGACATGAGCGAGTACATGGAATCGCATTCGGTCAGCCGCCTGATCGGTGCGCCCCCGGGCTATGTCGGCTTCGACCAGGGCGGCCTGCTGACCGAGAAGATCGTCAAGACCCCGCACTGCGTCCTGCTGCTGGACGAAGTGGAAAAGGCGCACCCGGATATCTTCAATATCCTGCTGCAGGTCATGGACCGCGGCATCCTGACGGATACCAATGGTCGCGAAGCCAACTTCAGGAACGTGATCCTGGTGATGACGACCAATGCCGGCGCCACCCAGGCCGCGCGGCGCACGATCGGTTTCACCCAGCAGGACCATTCCACCGATGCCATGGAAGTGATCCGCAAGAGCTTCACCCCGGAATTCCGCAATCGCCTCGACGCGGTAGTGCAGTTCCAGGGCCTGGGCTTCGACCATATCCAGCGCGTGGTGGACAAATTCCTGATCGAGCTGGAAATGCTGCTACAGGAGAAGCACGTCAGCCTGTCCAGCACGCCGGCGGCACGCGACTGGCTGGCCAAGCACGGTTTCGACCCGCTGATGGGTGCACGCCCGATGGCCCGCCTGATCCAGGACAAGATCAAGCGCCCGCTGGCCGACGAGCTGCTGTTCGGCAAACTGGTAGGCGGCGGCCGCGTCAACATCGACGTGAAAGACGACGACCTGGTAGTGGACGCGCAATCGGAACCCGAGCGTTTGCTGCCCGCAACCGTGGAGTAATCAGGCCTGCGGGATGAATCCAGCCCGCATCCGTTGCGGGCTGGATTTACAGGCAGTTTGCTTCGATCCAGTGCCTGGCTTGGGTAATGCTGTCCGGCAGGTCGTCCGCCGCAATGCCCCCCAGCGTGGCCGCACCCGCGGCCAGTGCACGGGAAGCATCGGCCTGAAACCGGTTCAAGCGTTCGCATTCCATACGGCCATCCGCGATCAGTTCATCGGCGTCACGCGCCAGTGCAGCCTGGCCTTCCGCACAATCCTGCGCACTGATGTCAGGCCTGCAAGTCACCAGTGAGGGGTCGGCTGCTTCGGGGAGCGGACGAATCCTGTAGTCGCGTGGAATTGCCAGGTCACCATATCCACCATGTCCCGCACTGGGCACAGCAGGTGTAGCCGCCTCATTGGGCTGTCCAACTGTAGTAGCGGGTGTGGGTGGTGCAGGTGAAGGCGGTACTTCTGCGGAAGACGGTTGCGGCCCGTTGAGCAGGGCTTCCTCTTTCGCGCGACGTTCAGCGGTATCGCATGCCGTCGCCAGCAGGGCCAACATGCAGAGCAGTGTGGCCCTTGGCAGCGGCATTCGTGCTTACTTCATGCGGTAGGTGATGCGACCCTTGGTCAGGTCGTAAGGCGTCATTTCCACCTTGACCTTGTCACCCGTGAGGATACGGATGTAGTTCTTGCGCATACGCCCCGAGATGTGGGCGATGATTTCGTGACCATTCTCCAGCTTGACGCGGAACATGGTGTTGGGCAGCGTCTCGGTGACGGTGCCTTCGAATTCAATGGAATCGTCTTTCGACATGTAAACCTGTAGGTGTAGCGGGCGGCCTGGGCCGTAAGAGCGGGGATTCTACGCTCCGGCCAGCCCGCATGCAAAAAAACCGTTAACCCGGGCTGAGGTCCGCCAGCGAGCTGGCAGCCATGACGCCGAAGCGAAGGGTCCAGTTGCCGGGCTCCTCTGGCAGGACGACGAGCTGTGCGACCTGCCGCAGGAACTCCGATCTGGGCCAGCTCTGCGCACCGAGGGTCAGCAGGTGTGGATTCTCCACCTGGGCATCGATCAACGGCCAACCCCATTGCTGCAGGCGACAGGCGAGGGCGGCAAGGGCGACCTTGGATCCACCGGATTCCGCGCTGAACATGCTCTCGCCGAAGAACATGCGCCCGATCGCGACTCCATAAATGCCGCCTACCAGCTGCTCGCCGTCGAAGACCTCCACCGAATGCGCATGGCCCAAACGGTGCAGCTCCAAGTAGGCATCCTGCATGTCCCGGGTGATCCAGGTGCCGTCCTGGCCCGGACGTGGCGACGTGGCACAGGCGGCCATGACGTCGGCGAAGGCGGTATCCGCGCGTATCTGCCAACGGCCGTGGCGCAGGCTGCGACGGAACCGGGACGACAGGCGCACGCCGTCCGTGCGGAACAGCATGCGTGGATCCGGCGTCCACCAGAGGATCGGCTGGCCTTCTGAGAACCACGGGAAGATGCCATGGCGATAGGCGTTGAGCAGGCGTTCGGGCGAAAGATCGCCGCCAATGGCGAGCAGGCCGTCGGGTTCGGTCAATGCCCTGTCCGCTGGCGGAAAAGCAGTGCTGGAATCAGAGGACAGGAGAGTGGGGCGGCGCATCCGGCAAGATTAACCGCACACCGGTAGGAGCGCCCCATGGGCGCGAGCTCTTGCTCGTCTTAGGCGTGATTGCATCAACGCCTTAAGAGCTCGCGCCCATGGGGCGCTCCTACAAGGGCGATCGGAATGGCGAATGGGTGGCGAGGGTCGCCGCATAGCGTTCGACCGATTGCGTTTCTTCCGCGCACCAGCGTCGAAGCGCCTCGGAAAATTGCGGGTCTGCAATCCAGTGGCGGCTACGCACGAAGGCGGGCAGGAAGCCGCGGGCCAGCTTGTGTTCCCCTTGTGCGCCGGGCTCGAAGACCGTCAGGCCTTCACGCAGGCAATATTCGATGCCCTGGTAGTAACAGGTCTCGAAATGCAGCCCGGGCAGGGTTTCACTTGCGCCCCAGTAGCGTCCGTACAAGGTATCGCCACCCCGCAGGCACATCGCGCCTGCGATAGGCACGCGCCGCTCATGGTGAGCCTGTCGAACCACGCGCTCCGCAAGGAAGATCACCAGGTTGCGTGGCATCTCGCGCGCCAGGTGCCGGATGAATTCGAGGGTCAGCGCCGGTGAGTTGCCGTAGTCGCGGAACGTCAGCAGGTAGAACGCGAACATCGTCGCCAGGTCTTCGTCGCTGGCCTCATCGCCATGCACGACGCGATAGCTCACGCCGGCGCGCTGCACTTTGGCGCGTTCCTGGCGGATGTTCTTGCGGTGCTTGTGATCGAAGGCGGCAAGGAAGCCATCGAAGTCACTCCATGCGTCCAGATTGCGCCAGTGGTATTGCACGTCGATACGGGACAGCCATGCCGGATCGAAGGACGGGTCTTCTTCCTGCGTATGGAAGTTGATATGGGCTGACGACACATTGTCGGCCTGTGCCTGCTCAAGGATTGCAGCAAGCAGCGCGGTGCGGTGTGCATCCGTGCGCGCCAGCAGGCGCGGCCCAGTCACGGGCGAGTAGGGCGCGGCACCCAGCCATTTGGGGAAATACTCCTGCCCGTACTGCGCATACGCATGCGCCCATGCATGGTCGAAGACGAACTCGCCATGCGAGTTGGTCTTCAGGTAGCCGGGTGCAGCCGCGACCAGCGCATCGCCTTCCCACAGGGTGACGTGGCGTGGCGTCCAACCCCAGTCCTCACGCAGGCAGCCGTGTTGCTCTAGGCCGGATAGGAAGGCATGGGAGATGAAGGGGTTGCGGCCATCGTGGAGGGCATCCCATGACGCTGCAGGGATATTCACCAGCAGATCGATAACGCGGAGTGTCGGCATTGTCGGCTCAAGCCCTCCCCTTCAAGGGGAGGGTTGGGTGGGGATGGTGTAGCGCGTAAATGCATTTCCATGACGGGAGGGGAACACCATCCCCATCCCGGCCTTCCCCCGTTCGGCAAGCTCAGGGCGTGCCATGAAGGGGAAGGGGCAAAACATCAACCATCCTTGTCCAAAAATCGCTCCGCATCCAGCGCCGCCATGCAGCCGAAACCGGCCGAGGTGATGGCCTGGCGATAGTGCTGGTCGGTGACGTCGCCAGCGGCGAACACGCCGGGGACATTGGTGGCCGTGGCATTGCCTTCGATACCGGAGTGGATCTTCAGGTAGCCATTGCTCATGTCCAGTTGGCCTTCAAACAGACTGGTGTTGGGCGTGTGGCCGATGGCCACGAACAAGCCGTGCACGGTGATGTCGCGGGTGCTGCCATCCAGCACCGACTTCACGCGCACGCCGGTGACGCCGGCTTCGTTGCCCAGCACCTCGTCGATGGCGTGGTGCCAGACCAGTTCGATCTTGCCCAGCTGGACCTTGGCAAACAGCTTGTCCTGCATGATTTTCTCGGCGCGCAGGCTGTCTCGGCGATGCACCAGGTACACCTTGCGGGCGATATTGGACAGGTACAGGGCTTCCTCGACGGCGGTATTGCCACCGCCTACCACCACCACGTCCTGGTCACGGTAGAAGAAGCCGTCGCAAGTAGCACAGGCCGACACGCCACGCCCCTTGAAGGCTTCCTCAGATTCCAGCCCCAGGTACTTGGCGGTGGCGCCGGTGGCGATGACAAGCGCGTCGGCGGTGTATTCGCCGTTGTCGCCGATCAGCTTGAACGGACGCTGGGCCAGGTCCACGGTGTGGATGTGGTCGAAGATCACTTCAGTATCGAAACGCTCGGCGTGCGCCTGCATGCGGGTCATCAGGTCCGGGCCCATGAGGCCGTGGGCATCGCCGGGCCAGTTGTCCACTTCGGTGGTGGTCATGAGCTGGCCGCCCTGTTGCAGGCCGGTCACCAGCACCGGTTTCAGGTTGGCGCGTGCGGCGTAGACGGCGGCGGTCCAACCGGCCGGGCCGGAGCCCAGGATCAACAGGCGGCAGTGCTTTGAAGTGCTCATGTATACTCAAAAATGAGGGTGGGGAAGGCGATCCGGGTGCTGTTTCACACCCTCGTCGCAGGCACATAGAGTGGCGGTGGCGCGCAGTTGAATCAAGGCGCACGTATGGGATGCGCCGGTGCGCTGCCACTTCTCCCAGCGCTGCAGGACCTGCGCCGCTGATGCGGCGTTTTTAATGTTGACCTATCCCAGCCCGTGGCATCACATTAGAACCGCAACTGCAGAAATCCCTGTTTGTTTCGTTTATTATCAATGACTAATGCAGCATTCTTAAGGTCAGGGCTATAGGTGGCAAAGCAGCTCCCCGAAACAACCAAGGCCAAGGGCGCCAACTCGGCTGCCCGCAAGCAGGCGTCGGTGGCCAATCCACGTCGCCAGCGCCTTTGGCGCGACCTTGCCCTGATCGCCATCGCACCGCTGCTGCTGTACCTGCTGGCGAGCCTCTTCACTTTTTCACCCAATGACCCGGGCTGGTCGCAAGCCGGCAGCCTGACCACGCCCATCCACAACATGGGGGGCCGGGTAGGCGCGTGGGTCGCCGACGTACTGCTTTACCTGTTCGGCTACGTAGCCTTCCTGTTGCCGATCATGCTGGGCATCGTGGCGTGGATCGCTCTATTCGGCATGGACACGGACGGTGATGGTGAAGCCGACCTGGGGCCAGCGTTGCGTCTGATCGGCATGGTGGGCTTCCTGATCTCAGCGACCGGCCTGTTGTATATGCGCGGCGTTGGGGCAGCCGATTTTTCGGCCGGTCCGGGCGGCATCCTCGGCCGCCTCGTCGGCGGCTCACTCAACACCCTGTTTGGCGGCTTGGGCGGCAGCCTGTTCCTGTTGGCGCTGTTCCTGGTCTCGGTGACGCTGGCCACGGGGTTGTCGTGGTTTGCAGTGATGGAGCGCATTGGCCAAGGCGTGCTGGCACTGCCGGACCTCTTCCGACGCTGGAAGGGCAAGGCCGAAGAACAGCACCAGGTCCGCGCAATGCGTGAAGAGCGCGAGGAAGTGCGCAAGGTCGATGCGGTGAAGCGCGCCCGGCGCGAACCCGTGCACATCGAGCCGCCGCCCGCGCCGGTCATCGAGAAGAGTGACCGCGCCAAGCGCGAGCAGCAGATTCCGCTGTTCCACGGCACTGGCGGCGATCTGCCTGGCGTGCCGCCCTTGTCCTTGCTGGACGATCCCAAGCCGCAGGTGCAGGGCTATTCCGAAGAAACCCTGGAAACCCTGTCACGGCAGATCGAATTCAAGCTCAAGGATTTCCGCATCGACGTACAAGTGGTCGGCGCCTATCCCGGCCCGGTGATCACGCGCTTTGAGATGCAACCTGCCGCGGGCGTCAAAGTCAGCCAGATCAATTCGCTGGACAAGGACATCGCACGCGGCCTCAGCGTGAAATCGGTGCGCGTGGTCGACGTCATCCCCGGCAAATCAGTCGTAGGCCTGGAAATACCCAACACCAGCCGCGAGATGATCTACCTCAGCGAATTGTTGCGTTCCAAGGAATACGACAAGTCCGCCAGTCCACTGACCCTTGCACTCGGCAAGGACATCGCCGGCCGCCCCACCGTGGCCGACCTGGCGCGCATGCCGCACCTGCTGGTCGCCGGCACCACCGGCTCGGGCAAGTCGGTCGCGGTCAACGCGATGGTGTTGAGCCTGCTCTACAAGGCCAGCCCGGACGAGCTGCGCATGCTGATGATCGACCCGAAGATGCTGGAGCTTTCGGTGTACGAAGGCATTCCGCACCTGTTGGCCCCTGTAGTCACCGACATGAAAGAAGCGGCCAACGGCCTGCGCTGGTGCGTGGCGGAAATGGAGCGCCGCTACAAGCTGATGAGCGCGGTGGGCGTGCGCAACCTGGGTGGTTTCAACAAGAAAGTGAAGGACGCCATCGACGCGGGCCAACCGCTGATGGATCCGCTTTTCAAGCCCAATCCCGACCTCGCGGAAATGCCGCAGCCGCTGGAACCCTTGCCCTTCATCGTCATCTTCATCGATGAATTCGCCGACATGATGATGATCGTCGGCAAGAAGGTGGAGGAACTGATCGCGCGCCTGGCGCAGAAATCGCGCGCCGCCGGCATGCACCTGATCCTCGCTACCCAACGCCCGTCGGTGGACGTCATCACCGGCCTGATCAAGGCCAACATCCCCACGCGCATCGCCTTCCAGGTCAGTTCCAAGATCGACTCGCGCACCATCCTGGACCAGTCCGGTGCGGAAACCCTGCTGGGCAACGGCGACATGCTGTACCTGCCGCCGGGCACCGCCATGCCGGAGCGCATCCACGGCGCCTTTGTCAGCGACGAGGAAGTGCACCGCGTGGTCGAACACCTGAAAGCCAGTGGCCGCACCAATTATTTCGAAGGCGTGCTGGACGAAGTGCAGACCCTGGGCGACGGCACCGTGGTCGGCGCGACCGGCCTGCCGGAATCAGTCAGCTCGGGTGACGCCGAAAGCGATCCGCTCTACGACGAAGCCGTGCGCATCGTCACCGAAACCCGGCGTGCCTCCATCTCCGGCGTGCAGCGACGACTGAAGATCGGCTACAACCGTGCCGCGCGCCTGGTCGAGGCCATGGAAGCCGCCGGCGTAGTCAGCCCTCCCGAACACAATGGCGACCGCAGCGTGCTGGCACCACCACCACCGCGCAATTGATGCCGCATCCTTGATGTTGCATTTTTGTAGATCCGAGCTTGCACGGATGCTTCCAGCATCAACCAAAGAGCATTCGAGAAAGCTCGGATCTACAAACAAACTGTTCATCCGGATCGGGACGCGTTCAGCTTCCTATGGCGACACTACCGGCCTGGTCCTTGAAGGCATCCCCCCATGAAGCACTCGCTACGTTTCCTCGCCCTCAGCACGGCGCTGCTCGCCTCCCATGCGATGGCCGGTGCGCGTGACGACCTCAAGTCCTTCACCTCGGGCCTGAAAGGCCTGGATGGCCAGTTTACCCAGCAGGTGCATGACGGCAATGGCAAGCTCAAGGAAACCTCCAGCGGCCGCGTGGCGTTGGCGGCACCGCGTTTGTTCCGCTGGGAATACACCAAGCCCTATCCGCAACTGATCGTCGCCGATGGCAAGAAAGTCTGGGTCTACGATCCCGACCTGCAGCAGGTCACCGTACGTGAGCAGGGCATCGAAGAACAGAACACGCCGCTGTCGGCGTTGATCGATCCGGGCAAGCTGGACCAGAAGTTCAACGTCGCTGAATCCGCCACCAAGGACGGGATGCAGTGGCTGACGTTGACGCCCAAGAACGAAGGCGATGCCAGTTTCCAGACGGCAATGCTCGGTTTCGGCAAGGGCGGCCTAGCACGCATGGAGGTACTGGACGCCGCCGGCCAGCGCACCACGCTCAGCTTCAGCGGCTGGAAACGCAATCCGGCCTTCAGCGGCACGACGTTCAAGTACACCCCGGCCAAGGGCGTGGATGTCGTTGGCGACATCTGAGCGTGATCCGCCGCGAAGCGTTGCGCCGCCGGGCAAACCCTTCGCAACTCCCGCGACCCATGCCCGTTAGAATGTCCGGGTGGCAAAGCCCAAGACCCTGCTGACCAACGAACCCGATCTGCTTGCCGTGGATCGCAGTTCAATGCGCCCCCTGGCTGAGCGCATCCGGCCGCGCACCCTGGATGAAATGGTCGGCCAGCGCCGCCTGTTGGCGCCGGGCAGCGCGCTGCGGCGTGCGGTGGAATCCGGCCACATGCATTCCATGATCCTCTGGGGCCCGCCTGGTTGCGGCAAGACCACGCTGGCCTTGCTGCTGGCGAAATACGCGGATGCGGAATTCAAGGCGATCTCGGCCGTGTTGTCCGGATTGCCGGAGGTGCGCCAGGTCCTGGCCGAAGCCGCGCATCGCTTTGCTGACGGCCGCCACACGGTGTTGTTCGTGGACGAAGTGCATCGCTTCAACAAGGCCCAGCAGGACGCCTTCCTGCCGCACATCGAGCGCGGCACCATAATCTTCGTTGGCGCCACCACCGAAAACCCGTCCTTCGAATTGAACTCCGCCTTGCTGTCGCGTTGCCGCGTGCACGTGATGGAATCCGTGTCCAGCGACGACATCATGGCGGCGCTGCAGCATGCGCTTGAGGATGAGACGCGCGGCTTGGGCGGGCAGGGCATACGAGTCGCAGAGGCATCACTGCGCGAAATTGCTGGTGCAGCTGATGGGGACGTGCGGCGTGCGCTCACCCTGCTTGAAATTGCTGCCGAACTGGCCGTGGACGAAGGCGGCGAAATCACCGAGCAGACGCTGTTGCAAGTCCTGGCCGACCGCACGCGTCGTTTCGACAAGGGCGGCGAACAGTTCTACGACCAGATATCCGCGCTGCACAAGTCGGTGCGTAGTTCCAATCCCGATGGCGCCTTGTACTGGTTGACGCGCATGCTCGACGGTGGCTGCGATCCGGCCTACCTGGCACGACGCATGACGCGCATGGCGGTGGAAGATGTAGGCCTTGCCGATCCGCGCGCGCTGCAGATGGCCATCGAAGCCTGGGATACCTACGACCGGCTGGGCAGCCCCGAGGGTGAACTCGCGCTTGCGCAACTGGTGATCTACCTGGCGAGCACCGCCAAATCCAATGCGGGGTACCTGGCGTTTGGCGCGGCAAAGCGCGACGTACGCGAGTACGGAACCCAGGACGTGCCGATGCACTTGCGCAACGCACCGACTAAGTTGATGAAGGAACTCGGCTACGGCACCGGCTACCAGTACGACCATGATGCCGAAGGTGGCATCGCCCTCGACCAGACCGCCTTCCCGGATGCGATGGGCGAGCGCGTCTACTACGAACCCGTGCAACGCGGAATGGAAATCAAGTTGAAGGAAAAACTCGATGGCTTGCGCCAGGCACGTGCCGATGCGCGCCTCACTGCAAAGAACAAACCACGGAAAAAGGGCAAAGACACATGATCAGCCCCGGGCTGTTGCAGGCACTTGCCGTCGCCGTGGGTGGTGCAACGGGTGCCTTGCTGCGTCATGGCGTCAACCTGCTGCTACCGCGCTCCGAACAACATCCGTTTGCGTATTCCACCTTGGCCGTGAACGTCGCCGGATGTTTCGCCGCTGGACTGTTGCTGGTGTGGGTCAGCCAACGTGACGACAGCGGACTCTGGCGCGCACTGTTACTTACCGGCCTGCTGGGTGGCCTGACCACGTTTTCCGCTTTCGGCCTGGATTTACTGCATCTTGCACGCGCCGAACGCTGGGGATGGCTTGCACTCGTGGTCTCCCTGCATGTCAGCCTTGGCTTGCTGGCAGTGATGTTGGGCTGGCGCGCCGGTCGTTTACTCTGGCCGACGGGAATTTTGTAGAAATTCGCGACGGCATCGACGTGATGACTTTGTTAATTTGCATTTTCCCGTATTCAAGAACATGACTTGGGAATATTCGCGCAGGATGTCCTGCATGGAATGCATGCTGCGTTCTGGCGGCGACTAGCGTGTAATTGCTGATACACGGCGTTTGTAATTTATTCGCAATATCCCTGGCTTTTTCCTTCACACAGAACTCGCGCAGACCTAACAATTCCGCGCGTAACAGTGCGCGCACGTCGCTTATCTGGTGCCTCCCCTGGGTATCAGGCGTACGTGCAGGAGAAAGGAAATGACCACACGCAAAACCTTGATCGCATCGGCGATCCTGCTTGTGCTGGGATTGGGCAACCAGGCATTTGCCGCGGAAAATACAGAGAACGGACCCGGACATAACCTCCAGATCGCAGTCGACGACAGCAGCACGGATACAGACAACAGCAATAACAGCGACAACAGTGATAACAGCGATAACAGCACGAATACGCAAAACATCGCCAAAGGCGAAGCGGATGCGGATGGCTACGGCACCGCCGCTGCCAACAACAACGGAACGGCCACGGCAACTTTCACCAACGCCTTCAACCACAGCAAGGCCATCGCAACCACCAAGCTCAATGGCTACGTCACCGACGTAAGCGTCCATGACGTCGGCAATGTGGCGAATAACTGGGGTGATGCCGATGGCGGCAACGGCGGCAAGGGTGGCGCAGGCTACGGCGGCAAGGGCTACGGCGGTGCTGGTAACGGGGGTGACGGCAGCGGCGGCAACGGCGGTGATGGCGGCGACGGTGGCAACGGCGGTAGCGGTGGTGACGCCAACAATGGCAGTGCGTCGGCCGGTGATTCCAGCAATGGTGGCGCCTACATCGGCGACGCGGATGCAGGCAGGGGCGGAAGCGGTGGTGATTCAAGCCACAACCGTTCGGGCAGCGGCGGCGATGCCGGCGGTTACGGTGGACATGCCGGCGCGATCAGTTCGGCGGAGGGGGGCGATGGCGACAGCGACAGTGGTGACACGGGCGCAATGAGCGCAGCCGGTGGTGGTGATGGCGGCGGCCAGAGTGGTTGGGTGCGCGAACGTGGCGCAGGCAGCGGCACCAGTGGCGATGCCACGGGAACCGGCGGTGATGGCAGTGCAGGCTCGGCGACTGCCAGCAGCGACTCCGGCGCGGCAACAGGCGGTGCGGGCAGTTCGGGTTCCGCAACCAGCACAGGCGGCGCAGGCACGGCCACCGGCGGCAACAGCGGCGACCTAGCCAGCACCGCGGGTGCCGGCGGCGAAGGTGGCTCGGCCAGCAACGGTGATGCCACCAACGGTGATTCTTCCTCCAGCGCAACCAACGGCGATGCACTTGCAGGAGACGGTGCAGAAGGCGCAGTGGGCGCAGAAGGTGGCGTCGGCGGTGATGGCAACGGCGGCGTCGGCAACGGCGGCGTCGGCAACGGCGGTGTCGGCAACGGCGCAACCGGCGGTGCCGGTGGCAGTGGTGGATCGGTTGCCAACGATGCGGGCGCCTTCGACATGTCCAACAACATGACCAGCGTTGGCCAATCCGCGGCCGGCATCATGGTGGCTGCGCAGAACAGCGGCTTTGCTTCGCTGATCCAGCAAGGCATCACCGTGCAGGCCAACCTGACCGTAGGCGGTCCGTAAGCGTTTCGCAACGATGCGTCAGGTCGGTACAGACCTGGCGCATCACGCACCCTGCCATTCCTGGAGGGACGGCAGGGACGTGCACAGGACATGGAGAACCAACATGGGCAGCAATCGCATCATGTTCTATTTGGCTTGCATGGCAGCGACAGGGAGTTGCATCGCGAGCAGCACGGCGTCTGCACAGGGGCATGACGCCGGCCTGCTGTTCACTATGCCCGTCGCCTCTACCCTGCCAATAGCGCGACAAGCGCAGGACAAGGCAGTCGATGAACGGCGCGGTGATATCGACGGCATCGGGACTGCCGTCGATATCTCGCTGCTTGGCCGATTGCGCGGTGGAGACAGCACGGTCGAGAACGACGTGGTGATCGACGGGACTGTCGACGGCAATACCGCTGACCACGTGGTCAGTGGTTCGAACTCCATCAGTGATGGGGCATTTGCCAATGCCACCGGCATCAACACCGTCATCCAGAATACGGGCAGCAACGTGCTGATCCAGAACGGCATGGTAGTCAACATACAGTTCGTGGCACCGACGCCATGAATTGGCTTGCATCACAGATAGGAGGCGTCGTGCTGTCGGCGGCAGTTGCCGTTCCGCTGCAGGCCAGCGAGGTCGCCGTGCGGGTTCCGCACGGCGGCAGTTTCAACCTGGGCGTCACCAGTTTGAAAGAAGCGCGGTTCAAGACCACCGTGCCGCAGCACTATGATTTCAGCTGTGGGTCCGCGGCTACCGCGACCTTGCTGACCCATCAGTACGGACTGCCTGTGAATGAGGAACAGGTGTTCGTGAAGATGTATGCGCACGGGGATCAAGCCAAGATACGCAAGGAAGGCTTCTCCTTGCTCGACATGCGTCGCTACCTGCAGTCGAAGGGATTCGAAGCGGATGGCTTTGAACTTCCCATAGAGAAGCTCGCCGAGGAGGGCGTACCGGCAATCGTCCTACTGAATGATCGCGGTTATCGCCATTTCGTCGTGGTCAAGGGATTGCGCAATGGGCGCGTGTTGCTGGGCGACCCGGCACGCGGCACGCGCGCGATGCCGCTCACGCGCTTCCAGGAACTCTGGGACAACGGGGTTCTTTTCGTCATCCACAACCGGCGCGAGATGGCGCGCTTCAACCATCCGACCGACTGGAGCACGGCTCCGCCCGCGCCGCTTGACATGGGCATCCAGCGCGAAGGCTTGCGCAACATCACCATGCCCAAGCGCGGGCCTGGGGACATCTGACGCATGAACACATTCAAACCATCGCTGGCAGTCATTGCAATTTTCATTGGCCTGCCTGTCTCGCTTGATGCGTTGGCTCAGGAACACACGCAAGAAGTTCCGTCGCGCAACGACTGGACACCCATAGATCCGGAACGCCTGCTGCAGATGCGCGGCGGCATGCAAATGCCATCGGGACTTTCACTTTCGTTTGGAATCGAGCGCGCGGTGTATGTCAATGGCGCACTCGTTGCCAGCGCCAGCTTGCACATTGCCGACGTCAGCCAGATAAACGCCGAGCAGGCCAAGGCACTGGCTGCCATGAACGAAGGCATGGTGGTGCGCGTAGGCGAGGGCAATACCTTTGATGCAGCCGGCATGGGCAACGGGCTGGTGATCCAGAACACGCTGGATGGGCAGGACATCCAGGCCATCACCACGCTGGACGTAGGCGTAGACACGCTTGGCATGTTGCAGGAAATGAACACCTACGACGCATTGCAGAGCGCATTGCTGAACGCACCTGGCGGACCTTGAACCCATACAGCCGAAGGAACCGAGATGAAACGGAAGCCATCGCTCTTGTTCACGCCATTGGTTCCCGTGCTTGGCATGGGCGCCGCCGTCCAGGCTGATGCACAGGAAATCGCGGTAACCGCGCCTGCGGAGAACCAGCTGGATGCGCTGCAGATGCAGATCAACCAGCAGACCCGCCAGATGGAGGAGATGCGCAAGATCCTGGAAGCGCAGCAAAACAACCTGGCACGACTGCAGCAGGCACTCAACGAAGAGTTGTTGGCCGATGCGCGCGCGAAAGGCGCACCTGCGCCGGCATTGGTGCCATCGCTGTCGTCGCAGGCACTGGTACAGCAGGCTCCAGCCAAAGCCGGCACCGCGCACGACAGCCGGGCCGACGATAGCTGGACGCCAGTGGGCGAGCCGCCTGCGTCCAATTCGCGGCCGCCCGAAGTGGCGCAGATCTTCGACCAGCCCGGCGTGTTGACGCCAAAGGGAAGTTTCACCCTTGAACCCAGCCTGCAGTACGGCTACTCGGCCAATGATCGCGTCGCGCTGGTGGGTTACACCATCATCCCTGCATTGCTGATCGGCCTGATCGATGTTCGCCAGGTCAAGACCACCACGGCAGTCGCGACGCTGACCGCGCGCTATGGCTTGAGCAATCGCTGGGAACTGGAGGCAAAAGTTCCCTATGTCTATGTCAACGGCGATACGGTAAGCCGTGAAATATTCACTGGCGCCGCGCAGGACAACGTATTCAATGCGAGCGGAAATGGACTCGGCGATGCGGAGTTGACCGCACGCTACCAGATCAACCAGGGCGGTCCGGACAAAGCGTTCTACATCGGCTGGCTGCGCTACAAGAGCCGCACCGGCAGGGACCTGTTCGACGTCACCACCGATTGCGTGACCCGCTGCATCGGCAATACCACGGGCACCGGCTTGCCACTGGAACTGCCTACCGGAAGCGGCTTCGACGCCATCCAACCCGGCATTACCTGGCTGTTTCCCTCCGACCCGGTGGTGTTCTTCGGCAGTTTCAGCTACCTGCACAACTTCAAGCGCAAGAATGTATCGCGCACGCTAATCAACGGCGAGCGCGAGGAACTGGGCGACATCGAGGCGGGGGACATCCTCGGCTTCAACGTGGGCATGGGCCTTTCACTCAACGAAAAGGCCGCCATCAGCATTGGTTATGACCAGAGCATCGTCGGCAAGACCAAGCAGAACGGCGAGTATGTCGCCGGCGGCGTGCGCCTCACCCTAGGCACCCTGCTATTGGGTGCAACCTACCGGCTGACTCCAAAGACCTCGCTGAATTTCGCTTTGGGCGTAGGCGTGACCCGTGACACTCCGGACGTGACATTCACCATGCGCGTACCGATCAGCTTCTGATCTGGCGCATGCAGGTCAGCGACGAAAGCGATAGTGCGCGACCCGCCATTCCTTGCCTTCGTCGTAGCCGAACAGTTCCGCGCATGCCATCCAGAACATGCGCCAGCGCTGGTTCCACACTTTGGCCTGCTGCTTGCCATAGGTCGCCTGCATCAGTTCCAGTATCGCCTTCTGGTTGTTGTCGTGGTTCTGCAGCCAGGCATTGGCGGTCTTCTCATAGTGCTCGCCTGACAGCAGCCAGCGCTGCTCGATGGACAGGTCATCCTGAAAATGCAGCAAGGTATCCGCCGCCGGCATCAGTCCGCCGGTGAAGAAGTGCCGGCCCATCCAGTTGTCCTCGCCTTCGACCTCGAACGGATACAGCAGGTCGCGGTGGCAGAAAATGTGCACGAACAGCTTGCCGCCCGGCACCAGCCAGCGCCCGATGCGCGCCATCAACTGCTGGTAGTTGCGCATGTGCTCGAACATCTCGATCGACACCACGCGGTCGAGGGATTCTTCTTCCAGTTCAAGCGTATTGACGTCGTGGGTGATGACCTGCACGTTGAAGATGGCGCGTTCACGGCAGCGTGCTTCGATGTATTCACGCTGCGGCCGTGAATTCGACACTGCCGTGATGCGGGCGTTCGGGAATTTCTCCGCCATCCACAAGGTCAGCGAACCCCAGCCGCAACCCAGCTCCAGGATGCGCTGGCCATCGGCCAGCTCGGCGCGGTCGGCGTACAGCGCCAGCATGCGCGCTTCGGCTGCCGCAAGATTGTGGGTGCTTTCGTCCCAATAGCAGCTGCTGTACTTCAGGTGCTTGCCCAGGCACAGCTGGAAGAACTCCGGTGGCAGTTCGTAATGCTGGCGGTTGGCAGCGTCGGTTTCGATGGCAATCGCGCTGCCGCGCAACTCATCCAGACGTGCGCGCTGGCGTTCACCCGATTCATCCGCGCTGCCTGCCAGCTCATCGCGCAGGCGCTGCGCGCACAGGCGGCGCATACCCAGGCGCAGGGCGGAATCGGGCAGGTGGCCGCTCTCCGCCCAACGGGCCAGGCCGCGTTCTTCGGCGTGGGGAATCGGCGGCGCGGTGGGGAACGTGGTGGCCATGGGGTTTCCAGTAGTCAGTGCTTCGGGGGAAGCGGGATGAAGGCGCTGGTAGTGCGCTGGTAATCGGCATAATCCTCGCCACGAGTGCGTAGCGCCTGTGCCTCGGTATATGGAATGCCGGTGACGCGATACAGGAAGGCCAACATCACCGCAGGACCCACCAGGCTTGCGGCCACCCAGCCTGTGCCCAGGCCAACGGCCAGGAATACATAGGCGAACCAGTGCAGCCATTCAAAGAAATAATTCGGATGGCGCGAGTACCGCCACAGGCCACTGCGGCAGGTCTTGCCGCGGTTGGCCGGATTGCCGCGATGCGCGGCCAGTTGCCGGTCGGCGATGCTTTCGCCCACCACGGCAATCACCCATATGACTACAGCGAGCGTGGTCCACGGCGTCCACTCCGCGACCGGATTGTGCGCAGCGATCCAGAAGGGCAGGGAGAACACCACCACGAACAAGGCCTGCGCCAGGAAGAACAACAGGAAATTGCGCTGGTTGCCATTCCAGCGTTTGCGCAGGTTGCGGTAGCGACCGTCTTCCTCCTCGCTGAAAACCCGACGCGCCAGATGCAGCGCCAGGCGCGCACCCCACAGGCCACCCATCACACCCACCAGCAAGCGGGGCAGGGCCGCTCCCGGCAACACCATCGCGTAATAGACCGCACTGGCCGCCATGCCGGCTGACCACAGCACGTCCACCACGCCTGCGTTGTCAGTGCGGCGCTGCCACGCCCATCCACCCAGCATCATCACCGCGGCCGCCAGCGCTACCCACAACAAGGGCCATGCATTCATGTTCCAGTCTCCACCTGCGTTACGGAAGGCCCGCCTGCCGCGGCAAGCTGCCTGCTTGCGAATGCCAACAACGGCATCGCCAGTGCCCACAATAAACCCAGCACCAGCAAGGCAGGCCATGTAGGCGGTGCAAATTCAACCGCGCCCCACGCACGCGCTGCGACCCAGTACGAAAACGGTCCTACGAAAGCCCCCAGTGCCGCCGCGACCCAAGGACGGCCGACCAGATAGGCAATCGAGTGGTTGAACGTGAGCGCGAACCCTACCCACAGTGACAGGATCCAGAGCGGCGCCATCCACTCAAACGGGAACGGCGATGCATAGCGCGCCAGTCCGGTCGCCGCCATGATGGAATCCACGACCAGGCCAACCAGCAAGGCGACACCCATCAAGGCCACGTCACCGCGTGCGCGACAAGGCGGCGACAGTTGGTACGCCGCGAACAGCAGCAGGAATGCCGGGCCCAACCAAGGCATCCCGTTGGCCGCGCCACCCACCGCCGCCAGCCACAACAACTGCGAGCCGACGAAGTTCAAGGCATTGTTGAGATTGCGGGTCACAGCGAATCCAGCACATACGGATACTGGGCCGGTCGGGCATCCGGCCGGGTTAGCCACAGGTGTACGTCGCCGATGGAACGTTCACGGAACCCGCCTTCGCAATAAGCCAGGTAGAAATCCCACATGCGGATGAAACGTTCGTCGTAACCCAGCGCCCGGACTTGCGGCAGCTTCGCATTGAAGCGCTCGCGCCATGCGTTCAAGGTCAAGGCGTAGCTGGGTCCGATGTCTTCCAGGTTGAACAGGCGCAGGTCGGTTGCGCGGCCGATGGCGCCCATCATCGCGGATACCGACGGGATGAAGCTTCCCGGGAAGATGAAACGCTTGATGAAATCCACCGACTTCAAGGCCTGGGCATAGCGGTGGTCTTCGATGGTAATGGCTTGTATCAGCGCTTCTCCATCGGGTTTCAGCAGGCTGCCGACTTTGTCAAAATAGGTGTCGAGATACTGATGGCCGATGGCCTCGATCATTTCGATGGACACCAGCCGGTCGTACTCACCGCTCAGGTCGCGGTAGTCCTGCAGCAGCACGGTGATGCGATCCGCCAGTCCCGCCGACTGGATGCGCGCGCAGGCGAGGTCGTGCTGCTCACGGGAAATCGTGGTGGTCGTGACATGGCAGCCATGGCGCGAAGCCGCATGCAGGGCGAAGCCGCCCCAGCCGGTGCCGATCTCGACCACGCGATGCTCCGGACCCAGCCGCAATTTCTCGCAAATACGCTCCAGCTTGCGGGTGGAGGCGGCTTCCAACGATTCATTTTCCTGTTCGAAAATCGCGGACGAATACATCAGGTTGTCGTCCAGGAACAGCTGGAACAGCGGGTTCCCCAGGTCGTAATGCGCGGCGATGTTGCGGCGGCTGCCTTTGCGCGTATTGCGGGTGAGCACATGCAGGCCGCGCATCAACCAGCCACCCAGTCGCGCCATGCCGGATTCCATCGCATCCAGCCGGTCACGGTTGCGCACCAGGATGCGGACCAGGGCCACCAGGTCATCGCAGTCCCAGAGTCTTTCCATATACGCCTCGCCAGCGCCTACGCTGCCGTTGAGCGCGGCCATGCGGTAGAACCCCGCGTCATGGATGCGCAGGTGTGCGTGCAACGTATCTGCAGGACGTGCCGCCGGCTCTCCGAGCACGAATGTTTCGCCCGCATCTTCGATCACCACGCGGCAATCCCGCAGGCCGCCGAGGGTTTCCAGCAGGCGTTTGCGCAGGACGCGCTCGACGGTGGACGGCTTGCTCTGTCCGATGCCGGCTTCCAGCGTGGTGGCGTCAGGGCGGTTCATGGATTGGGATGCCTCGTATCAGGATGGTCATGGACCGGGTTGCCGCGCAGCCACAGGCGCAGCGCCTGCCAGTGGATTGCAAGGACCACTTGCAGCGTCATGAGTGGAAACCGCAGTAATGCACTGGCCAGGTGGCGACCATCGATGGGTGTGCGTTCCAGCACCAGGGTGGCGTCGAACTCCTTCTGCCGGGTGCCGAGTGCCGCGCTCGACGGCAACACCTCCATGTGCACGCGCAGGGCGTCGCCGGGCACGCTGAAGTGCCAGGCGTAGGCGTGTTCCATGGCCATGAACGGCGACACATGGAAACGCTTGTCGAAATGCCAGGCATGCACGTCACCGCGCGTGGCCGCGTCCGCAATCGGCAGTACGTAGGCGTGGCGCTGCTTCCAGGGCGTGTTGGTGATTTCGGCGACCACGGTCTGCAGGGTGCATCCGTCATCGGCGAAGCAATAGTAGAAACTCACCGGATTGAAGCACTTCCCGAAGTAGCGCAAGTGGGCGAGCAATCGGATCGGGCCAGTGGGGCGAGTGCCGGTGTGTTGTTCGACGCAATCACGAACCGCTGTGTCCAGTGGAACGTCGGGATCACCCAGGTAGTCGCTACGGCGGAACTCGGCCACGTTGCGGCGACCGACCGACCACAGCCAGCGGCCGGCGAATACCTGGTCGATCTCCGACAAATCAAGATAGGCAAGGAACAGCTTGTAGGTAAAGGTGTGTGCACGTGGCGCATAACGACGATGGCGTATCCAGCCTATGTAGAGACCGCTCGCAAATTCGCGCGTGCGGACTTTCCCATCAGATAGATCCGCTGGCGGCACCTCGGTCGTCGCGGGATGGATACGACGCATCAGGTTCACGGCCACTGCACTCCCAACTGCCGTGCCATTTCCACGCCACTGCGAATTCCATCTTCATGGAAGCCAAAGCCCCATCCAGCGCCTGCGAACCAGGTTCCGCGCACGCCCTGGATTTCGTGCTTGCGTGACTGCGCTGCGACCGAGGCATGGTCCTGCTGCGGATGCCGGTAGTGGAGTCGGCGCAGGATCCGTGCAGGATCGATATCGCTGCTTCGATTGAGCGTGACGATGAACTGTTCCGGCGCATCCAGCGATTGCAGTTCATTCATCCAGTAGCTGACGCTGCAGGGTGCACCCGGTTGCGCGGACACATGGGCATTCCACGCCGCCCACGCTTTTCGTCGCGTGGGCAGGACGCGCACATCGGTGTGCAGGATGGCCTCGTTGTCACCGTAGCTGATCGCTCCCAGCACCTCGCGTTCGAGCTCACTCGCATCGGACAGCAGGTTGAGAGCGTCATCGGCATGGCAAGCCAGCACCACCTGGTCGAAATGTTCCTCGCCCACGCTGCTGCGCAACACGATGGCGGCGCCCTGGCGACGGATGGCGTGCACCGGCGTGCTGGTTCTTTCCGTTACCTGCCATCGGCGGCGCAGTGCGCGCACATAGGATTGCG